>Ga0206123_10000055_pt1 | contig 95121 bp, 80 predicted proteins | sample Helgoland_Spring_2_FD_160086 | JGI IMG/M metagenome (GOLD analysis project Ga0206123, IMG submission 160086) | Pelagic subsurface seawater microbial communities from Kabeltonne, Helgoland, North Sea - Helgoland_Spring_Bloom_20160316_1 | ecosystem: Environmental > Aquatic > Marine > Epipelagic ...
GGATAAGGTCCGTTTGGGTGATCGTAGAGTCCCCAATGGTTACATTCCCTAGTCCATAATCAGTAAAGGCATCTTTTGATCGATATTGTTCAAAATAGCCTTCACCATGGGTATAATGCCCAGAAATGGCTAAATTCAGATCATTGTTGAAGGCATGATTCAAGTGCAACTGAGAATGGTCCTGCTCATAGTGATCAATTTCATTGTCATAGAGATAATAATTGAATCTTCGATCACTATTGAGTAGGTTATCTATTTGTTCATTGGTATTATATTCCCCTGAATTATCAATTACGGCTTGCAGCGCCGTAGGGTCATTATTTAATCGGGCTTCCGGGGTACCATACCAAGACTGATAAGTTTCTTCTTGACCTCCAAAAAGGAGGATCTTAAGTGTAGTTTTTGCTCCGTAATACCCACCCGTTAAAAAATAGGAATAAAGGTCAGATTGCGCACGATCTATGTATCCATCAGAAGTGATACGGGATAAGCGACCTTCAAAATGAAAATTATTTTTAATGATACCTGTATTGAACTGCGCATTGGTTTTTAGGGTATTAAAAGAGCCAATGGTTTGATTAATTTGAGCAAAGGCATCCTTAGAGAGACCGCTAGATTGCAGATTTACTGTGGCCCCAAAAGCGGCGGCTCCATTGGAGGACGTCCCTATCCCACGCTGAATTTGAATTTTGTCTAAAGAAGAGGATAAATCAGGCATATTGACCCAATACACGCCATGAGATTCAGAATCATTGATGGGTATGCCGTTTAAGGTTACATTGATCCTAGTCGCATCACTCCCTCTGATTCTCATACCTGTATAACCCACTCCCGCTCCAGCATCTGAAGTAGTGACCATGGAAGGCGTAAAATTTAATAATATGGGTAAGTCTAATCCAAGATTCCTTTCTTGAATCTTTTTTTTTGAAACATCCGTATAAGTTGTCGGAGTCAATTCATTGGCCTTAGTAGAAAAGTTAATGACCTCATCCCCAAAAATAGTAAGGGTTTTTAGTTTCTTCACTTCGACGGACATCTCGATGACTACATCGGATTGAGAGCCGATGGCCACTCGTTGCGTCACATAACCTATGGCGCTGACAAGTAACGTCTTTTGCTGTTCAGGAACACTTAGTTGAAAATACCCATTCATATCCGTGATGGTACCCAAATCAAGATCTTTTATGATTACGGAGGCTCCAGGAATGCCTTCATTATTTTCATCCCAAACAGTTCCTGAAACCATTCTTTGGGCATAGGATACATAGCTAACCACGAGTAAGGTGGCACATATTAAAATTCTCATCGTATTATTTATTTTTAAATTAACCAAAATAGGAGGAGGGGACCTCCATACGGTTATCATACTTCCCTTCTTGGCATTATCCGAGCAGGTTCAATGGGTATGATCTCAGCCCGAATTTATCTTTTCTTTTCAGAAAAGCAGGGCACCCCTTAACACTACGAAGATAGGATATTATTTTAAATATTTTGCAATAGTTTTATGGCACAGGCCAATCTGTCGTCTTCAATACCCTTTACAATTCCGTAGGGCAGTTGATTGGATTTAAGATAGTTTAAGTAGATTTTAAAAAACTCTTTTCTTCTGTAGGGGTGCTCCCTTTGAGGGTCATTTTTCCAAGGGATATCGATGTCGGAGAGCAGATAAAAGTCATATTTTCGCTGAGCAATTTGATCCAGAATCCAAGGGTCTGTTCTGCCATATTTATCATGACTCCAAATCTTTAAAACAATCAAGTTGGTATCACAAAACAGATATTTATCAGCGGAGGTGGCGCGATCGTCTTCCCAAGTAAGTTGTGCTTTTGCAATTTCTAATAAGTCAGCCTCTTCATAATCTCTATCTAGGCGATCCAAATAAAATCTAGCATATTCCGGAACCCATTCGGTGTAATAGGAAACCGCTAATTCTTGGGCTAATTTGCTTTTACCTGTAGACTCAGGACCTATGATTGCAATTCTTTTAATTTCAGTTTTATTTCCCATGTCATGTAACCCCATATGGCAATTATGGTAAATATTAAGAATTGAAAGCTGGTCAAAGGCAAACCTTTGTAAATATAAAGCGGAACAGATATGCTATCCACTATGATCCAAGCAATCCAATGTTCAATTTTTTTTCTAGCCATCAACCACATACCCGTGATGGCAAGGGCAGAAGTAAGTGCATCCCATCCGGGAATATCACTATCTGTGAGCCCTAGTCCAAATCGAATCAACAAAAAAGAAATTAGGAATAGCAAAAAAACGATTGTATTTTCTTGCTTATTATTTTTTGAAATGGGAACCGGACTGTGGGTTCCTCTAACTTGAGTCCAAAAATACCATCCGTACATACTCATGACAAGATAATAGATCTGAATGCCCATATCACCGTAGAGCTTGTATTGAAAGGTAATAGCGATATAAATGATGACACTGATGATTCCTGTTGGATACACCCAAATTTGTTCTTTTTTGGCATACCAGACGCTTACTAAGCCGAAAAAAACGGCAGTCATTTCTGGGTATGACGTATTGACCAATTGAGAGATAAATAAGCGTTGAAAGTCAGTCATACCGCAATTATAAAATTAATAATCAAACAATCTTTTTATTAAGGCGCAATGTTAATAATTTTGCTTCGCAAATAATACACTTACTTATTTGCTTATGAATATTAACCAAGATAGAATTATTTTTGAAGCACTTACCTACGATGATGTGCTTCTTTTACCTGGTTATTCTGAAATTCTCCCAAGAGATACCGAAATAAAAACATTTTTGACTCGAAACATTGAAGTCAATATCCCATTTCTGTCAGCAGCGATGGATACGGTTACGGAATCCAGTATGGCCATATCAATGGCGCTTGATGGGGGCATAGGTCTGATTCATAAAAATATGACCATTGCCCAGCAGGCGATTGAAGTAAGAAAAGTCAAGCGATCACAAAGTGGTATGATCTTAGACCCTATCACCCTCAACGAAAAGGCTTTGGCTGGAGATGCTGAGAAAATCATGCGTGAAAATAATATTGGAGGGATTCCTGTGGTCAATGATCAAGGGATTTTAATAGGGATCATTACCAATAGGGATTTGAGGTTTCAGAAAGAAATGAATAAGCCCATAGTAGATATTATGACCCGTGAAAAACTCATTACTGCGAACGTTGAGGTGGGCTTAAAAGAAGCGGAAGAAATTTTACAAGAATATAAAATCGAAAAACTTCCAATCGTCGATGAAAATTATAGATTGACAGGATTGATTACCTATAAAGACATATTAAAAAACAGAGATCGACCCAACGCTTGTAAAGATAAATTCGGACGCCTAAGGGTAGGCGCAGCCGTAGGAGTCACTCCTGATGTGACTCAGAGGATTTCAGCTTTGGTGGATGCTGGAGTAGATGTAGTCAGTATTGATACGGCACATGGACACTCCAAAGGGGTCATTGAGGCGACGAAAATGGTAAAGCATCAATTTCCTGATTTAGAGCTTATTGTGGGCAATGTGGCTACGGCTGAAGGGGCTTTGGCCTTGGTTGAAGCAGGAGCCGATGCTGTGAAAGTGGGCGTTGGACCAGGGAGTATTTGCACGACAAGAATTATTGCGGGTGTGGGCGTTCCCCAGTTATCTGCCGTTTATGAATCGGCCAATGCCTTAAAAGGGACAGGTATCCCTATCATCGCAGATGGAGGGATTAGATTTTCCGGAGATGTAGTTAAAGCTTTGGCAGCGGGGGCTAATGCTGTGATGATAGGATCTCTACTTGCAGGAACCGAAGAGGCACCGGGAGAGGTCATTCTGTATGAGGGTAGGAAGTTTAAGAGTTATCGAGGCATGGGATCTGTCGAGGCCATGGAGGATGGTTCAAAAGATCGCTATTTTCAGGATGCAGAAGACGACATAAAAAAATTAGTACCCGAAGGCATTGTCGGTAGGGTGCCTTTTAAAGGTATGGTTTCCGAAGTTCTTTATCAAATGGTGGGAGGACTTAGAGCAGGCATGGGTTATTGTGGGGCGCGTGATATAGAGGAATTGCACCTCGCAAAATTTGTTAAAATTACCTCGGCTGGATCTGTAGAAAGTCATCCACATGATGTCTATGTGACCCGAGAGGCGCCCAATTATTCGACTCGATAGTTAAGAAGTTAAAGTTAGATTTATAAATTTGAAAGTATCATATCAAAAGAGTTTATGCCTGCTGTTGTTTTTTGGGTTTTTTTTAAGCTGTGACTACCTCAATAAAAAGCAGGAACCCACTTCCAGTCCGATTGCTCGCGTAGGAGATAATTATTTATATGGAGAAAATATAGCCCAGGATATACCTCTGGGCCTTTCGTTTTCAGACAGTAGTAGACTCGTGGATAAATATGTGGATGATTGGGTAAAGAAGCAGTTGTTAATCATTAAAGCCAATGAGGAATTAAGTATCAATGTAATAAACATAGACCGTAAAGTCGAGGATTACCGCTATACATTGATCATGCATGAGTTTGAGAAGATTTATATAGGCTCACATTTAAACACTCAAGTCACTCAGGAGGAGATTGAATCTTATTATTATGAACGATCAGAAAATTTTTTATTGAAGCAAAATATCGTACAATGCATCTTTGCCAAGATTCCGAGTAGTGCACCAGACATATCCCAGATTCGCAGAAATATAAGAAATTTTCCCAATACGGAAATTGAGGATATTAAAAATTACTGTTATCAATTTGCCGATTTATCATTTCTTGATGATTCTGTGTGGATAGGTCTTGATGAGTTAGTGATAAATACACCGCTTGCTAGTTTGCAAAATAAAACTCAATTTTTAGAGAAAACCGTTTACAGTGAAACTAGAGACGAGAGTTATATTTATTTATTTAGAATTGTTGAATATAAAATATCTGATCAGGTTGCACCGTTAGAATATGTCAAAGAAGATATAGAAAATATTATCATTAATAAGCGTAAACTTGCACTTAAGAAGGAATTACACGAGACGATTTATGAAGAAGCACTCAAAACGAAGAAATTTGAAGTTTATCGCAATTAGTAGCGTTATTTTTTGGCTTTCCCTCCATGCGGTAATTGGTCAGCCTAAAGAGTTATTGGTCGATAGAATTATTGTTAAAGTAGATGATTATATCGTATTAAAATCAGATTTAGAACAGACCTATCTTGAGTATCTTTCTCAAGGAGAAGTAAATAGTGGCGCGTTGAGGTGCCAAGTATTAGAAAATTTAGTCATTAATAAGTTATTGGTGGCAAAAGCAGAAATTGATTCGGTAATTGTATTAGATGAAGAAGTACAAAATAATCTAGATCAAAGAATGGCTTATATGATCTCTCAGATTGGCTCGGCCAAAGAAATAGAAGCGTATTATGGTAAGAGTTTAGGACAAATAGAGGAAGAATTATTTGATCAGGTCAAGGAACAAAAAATAATTGAGACCATGCAGCGAACTATTACCAGTGACATTAAGGTAACACCCAGTGAGGTAAAACAATTTTTCAATAAAATACCCAAAGATTCCTTGCCCTATTTTTCAACCGAAGTCCAGGTCGGTCAATTGGTGATGAAGCCTGAGCCAGGAGCCGAGCAGCTAGGCAAGGTCGAACGGCAATTATTAGAAATCAGAGGCAAAATTTTGAGGGGGACAGAGACCTTTGAAAATATGGCAAGGAGGTATTCAGAAGATCCAGGATCGGGATCACGTGGGGGCCAGCTTCCGTTTTATAAGCGAGGCGAACTGGCTCCAGAGTTCGAAGAGTCTGCCATGACAATGGAAGTTGGAGAGCTTTCAATGCCTGTCAAATCAGATTTTGGATATCATTTGATTGAGTTACAAGAAAGAAGGGGAAATACGTTTAGGTCTAGGCATATACTGATCATTCCTAAACCTTCTGCCGATGATATTAATGTGGCGGAAAATAAACTGGACAGTATAAGAAACTTAATATTGGACAGTCTAACAAATTTTAGAGTGGCAGCAAAAGAATTTTCAGCAGACAAGGAAACGGCATCAAATGGAGGTTTCTATATCGGATCCGATGGTTCAGTGAGGGTTTCAGTTGAGCAATTAGACCCTAATATATTTTTCACTGTCGATACCATGAGCATAGGCTCCTTGACAAAGCCATTGAAGTTTTCAATGGTCGATGGAACGACGGCCTTTAGATTGATTTTTTATCAAGATAGAATACCCCCTCATCAAGCTAATTTGAATGATGACTATCAAAAGTTGGCTGAATATGCACTCAATGCAAAAAAGGGGAAATTATTAGATAAATGGTTTGAGAAGGCTAAAGGTGAAGTCTACGTGGATGTTGATCCTGCCTACAACTATTGTGATATCATGAAATAATTAGGTATGATTGAGAAAAATGAAAAAGAATTAGCAGACGAGTTTTTAGAAAAATGTAATACACTCCGTGAGGAAATAGCTCGAATAATTATGGGTCAAGAAGAGGCGGTTCGGTTATTGATTATTTCTATTTTTTGTAGCGGTCATTCGTTATTGGTTGGTGTCCCAGGGCTCGCTAAAACTTTGTTGATCAATACGCTGGCTCAAGCCCTTAATTTGGATTTCAGTAGGATTCAATTTACCCCTGATTTAATGCCTTCAGATATCATAGGTGCGGAAACATTGGATCGTGATCGAAATTTCAAATTCATCAAAGGCCCCATTTTTTCCAATGTAGTCTTGGCGGATGAAATCAATAGGACCCCACCCAAAACCCAATCTGCTTTGCTTGAAAGTATGCAAGAATATGCGGTTACCATAGGAGGGACTCGGCAGAAATTAGATCGACCCTTTTTTGTTTTGGCAACACAAAATCCGATTGAACAAGAAGGTACTTATCCCTTGCCTGAAGCACAACTCGATCGTTTCATGTTGATGATTAAATTAGATTATCCTGACTATCAAACCGAAGTAGAAGTTATAAAAAACACGACGAAAAATACGCACATAGCAGTGAAAAACGTAATTTCAAAAGACGAAATCCTTACTTTCCAAAATTTAGTTAGAAGTGTACCCGTAGTAGATAACGTCTATGAATATGCTGTTTCGTTGGTTCACAAGACAAGGCCCGGAAGAGTGGGATCCAGTACATTGGCCAATGATTATTTAGAGTGGGGAGCAGGTCCCAGAGCCAGTCAGTTTTTAATTCTGGGTGCCAAATGTCATGCCTTGATGACAGGTAAGTATGCGCCAGATATTGAGGATGTTAAGGTGGTGGCAGAATCAGTTTTAAGGCATAGAATTGTCCGAAACTTCAAGGCTGAAGCCGCAGAAATTTCAGAAACTCAAATCATTCAAGATTTACTTTAATTACGAGCCATTGAATTGGCGTAAAAAACGGACGTCATTTTCAGAAAACAGCCGAATATCATCAATTTCATATTTGAGCATGGCAATACGTTCTATACCCATCCCAAAAGCGAACCCACTAAATTCTTTCGAATCAATACCGCAATTTTCCAATACATTGGGATCTACCATTCCTGAACCACCGATTTCTACCCAACCACTGTTTTTACAAATTTTACAGCCCTCTCCTTGACAGATGAAGCAGCTGATATCTACTTCAGCACTTGGTTCAGTAAACGGAAAATAGGAAGGTCTAAATCTAATCTCTGTTTTTTTCCCAAAAAATTCACGTGAAAAATGGTAAATGGATTGTTTGAGGTCTTTAAAGCCAACATTACGATCAATGTACAAACCTTCTACTTGGTGAAAGAAACAATGTGCTCTTGCAGAGATGGCTTCGTTCCGATAAACTCGTCCGGGCATGATGGATCTAAAAGGAGGTTCCCCCTGTTCCATTAATCTTATTTGTACTGTAGAGGTATGGGTTCGTAATAGTTTGTCGGGATCTTTTTCTAAAAAATAGGTGTCCTGCATTTCTCTTGCTGGGTGATTTTTAGGAAAATTGAGGGCCGTGAAATTATGCCAATCATCTTCCATTTCAGGTCCTTCAGATACATTGAACCCTTGCCTTTCGAATATTTCAATCATTCTATTTTTCACAATATTGATTGGATGTAGCCCACCTAATTGAAATTGGGTAGAGGGGAGTGAAGTATCAGGGTGTTCCGAAGGATGGGATGCAGTTGACTGAAGATGGGCTGCCAAATAGTGAAATTTGGCATTGGCCTCTTTTTTTAGCTCATTAAGGGCTGTTCCAAAAGCTTTTTTTTTATCATTGGGTACTGTTTTGAACGCATCAAACAGGCCGGTAATCACACTTTTTTTACTGATGAATCTGATCCGAAAAGCTTCTAATTCAGAGGCATTTGCGACGAGGGCTTGAGCTAATTCTTTCTGTACTTTTTCAACCTGATCAAACATGGTATAGCAAAGGGTTTTGGATTATTAAGGGATAAAGATAACTAAGGACATCATAGTAATAAAGAAACTCCTTGTTCTTTGTAAAATATGGGCTAATATGCTGTATCTTGTCCTTTAATGAGCTCAAAGAATGTGATGAAGATAATCTTTACATCTAAGAAAACAGACCAATTATTTAAATAGAACCGGTCTAAGGTGACTCTATTTTTAATTGCTCTTAAATTTTTTATTTCACCACGATGTCCCAACGCTTGTGCCAATCCAGTAATCCCGGGCTTGAAGGTATGCCTTTGAGAATAACTTTTGATTTGATTAATATATTGCTCATTCAGTTTCACAGGCAAGGGTCTGGGGCCTACGATGGTCATATCTCCTATGAGGACATTAATTAATTGTGGAAGTTCATCTAAACTAGTCCTTCTCAAGATTGCACCAAAATAGGTTACTCGGTGATCATTTTTTGTTGCCCATTTTTGATCTGCTTCTTCATTTAAATACATAGTACGGAATTTTAAGCAGCGAAAAACTTCATTGTTCTTACCATTTCGATATTGCTTAAATAAAATGGGACCACGAGACTCTAAAAAGATTGCGAGGGCAATAATGGGATAGAGCCAACTAAGAACAAAAAGCAACATAATTGATGAGAATAAAACATCAAAAGAGCGCTTTAGAAATCTATTAAAAGCATGGTCCAAGGGCAAATAATTAACATCAATGATATTGATGTTATCAATTAATTTGAGCGTATAAGATTTTAAAAAATCTGTTTTGAAATGAGGCAATAATTTTACCTTTACAAATGAGGCATCAGACAGTTCAATAATTTGATTCAATTCTTCTCGCACAATATTTTCACTGACATAAACAAAATCAACCTTCTCTAAGTCTGAATTAAGAAAGTTCTTCAAGTTTCCTTTGAGGGGATATTTTGTGACTATTTGCGTGCTACTTCCGTAAAATCCAGTACAACGGATGCCTAGATTTTTATTTTTATTAATGGCATCAAACAAGGAAAAACCCAATTGATCATAACCGATGATGATGGCATTGCGATAATTTCCACCCCACTTACGATATTTATTAACAACTAAGTGGACAATTACTCGTTCAATAGGAATAAATAGAAATAAAACTCCTGCAAAATGCAACACGAAAGTTCTTGAGACAATCTCTTGATTACTGAAAATCACAAAAAACGAAAATAATGCTAAGAAACCAGCAATGGTTTTAAAACCTTTAGTCACCGACTTTTCATATCCCGAGGGTCTGCCTATTTTGAAATCTTTGCCCAGTAAAGATAGGCCTGTCCAACTTACTAGAATAAAAAATAAGGTTTCTATGGTGTAACTTCCTAAAGGGTACGAGATACCAATTACCTTTTGGGTCGTCAAAAAGGCTATGGAAACTACTGAAAGATCAACCAATACAAATAGAACTGGAAAAAAGAAATAAAACCGCTTTTTCATTAGATTCATTTATAAAGTTCAAAAATAAGGTTTACGAATGAATAATTCACTATTAATTAAGAACATAAATAGCTGAACCCTACAAATTAATGCGGTGTGGCAATGTTATTATTTCCTTTGTTGAAATTATTATTTGGTGCTTTCCTCTTTATTTATCAGAGGATTTGCATTTTTGTATTGGATAAGTATTTTTGGGCGATTAATTTTAGACTTGAGTAAAAAATCCCTTAAAACTCTATTATGTGCGTTGCGTAAAAAAAATCATAAATTTCATCACCTTCAGTACAGTAGTAATCCTCTCGTCTTGTGTTTCAGACATCGATCGTGGGATGCTCATATATGATAATAATTTTGAGACTGTAGATTTGACAAAGATTGAGGGAGGTATTGTCACCTCTTATTTGGGACAAAACATATTGGGCACTTACAACAATGGAGGGTTTAAACTGACTCTTGAAGGCTTGGGAACACATGATTATGTTCAAATTCAAGCCTTACTTTATGTCCATGACTCTTGGGATGGAAATGCGGAGTCTCCTGATGGCACGGATTATTGGGCAGTTATGGTTGACTCTTCAGAAGTAGATGTATTTAAAACCTCTTTCTCCAATTCATCCTGCAGTAGTACTTATTGTTTGATGCAGTCCTACCCCGAACGGTACCCCTTTTTAACTTTTCCTAGAACTGGAGCCTCAGCCGTTGATCTACCCGCTTTTTGCAAGTCTGATGGAACAACCTCGGCGTACGAGATCGAGCTCATTTTCCCACATCGTAAGGGGAAGGTTGAAATCGTATTTTGGGACGAATTGAATCAGCCAAATGCATCTGACGCTCAATGTGATGAAAGTTGGTCGCTGAATAACATTCAAGTAAAATTGCTATCAACTTGAGAAGACAAATCACTTTGATTTTTTTTATAAGTATCGTTTGGATACCGCTGTTGGTCTCATTAGGCGCACAATCGTTGCCCGTGGGTTTTCCCTTGATCGAAGAAGGTTTGCGAAGAGGGCAACTGCTTGGGACGGTTGATTCTCTCTTGTCATTTGATATCAGGTCGCTCAATCACATTGAAACACTGCAGCAAAATAAGCCTTCTTTTACTTTTGGTTCTGCGCTCAGAAAGTCTGAGAATGAGCAATTCAATGTGCAGTTATTACCCATATCGAATCAAACAGAGTATGCTAGCAACATTCCTTATCAGACCAATAATGGGCTCATGCTGCCGATAGCAGGATTTCAGTCGAGCCTCTCAGCAGGAGTTTATGCTAAGCTAGGCATCTTATCGCTTCAATTATATCCCACCTTCTATTATGGAATGAATCGAGAAGTTGACGGATATTCAAATATTAATAAAACGGATTGGGGACAGTCCCAAATAGCAGTATCCTATAAATTATTTACTTTGGCCTTGTCCAATCAAAATATGTGGTGGGGACCAAGTAAAAACAACGCCCTGATCCTATCCAACAATGCATCGGGATTTAAGCACATAACCTTTAAATCAAGTCGACCGGTCAATATTTTTATTGGTAATTTGGAATGGGAACTCGTAGGTGGGCGGTTGGATAATTCGCTTTATACTTCACATTACCCCACTCAAGGCTATACTAGTATACCCTTTCTTGGACCGGCCAATCAGGACGTGCGGTACATGAATGGCATCAGTATCTCCTATCAGCCCAAATGGGTACGCGGCTTGTTTTTAGGGATCAATCGTGCCGCACAAATGTACCGTCAGACAGCGATTGATTATAATGAATATTTTCCGATTTTTGGAGATCTTTTTAGAGGAGGGGAGGACGACGTTGGGACAGATGGACAAATATCCATAACGACGCGATACATGATGCCTGCTGCTCGTGCAGAGCTCTATTTTGAGTATGGCAGAAATGATGCGGCGGGGAGCATTAGAGATTTTGCCCTGATACCCCAACATTCTCGAGCTTATATTTTTGGTATTACAAAGATCGTCGAAGCTAAAAAACCACATAATTTCATTTCTATGGAATTTGAAATGATTCAAATGGAGCAAACCATTGACCGATTGGTCAGAGGTGCGGGGAGTTGGTATGTACACGGGCAAGTACATCAAGGCTTTACCCATCAGGGCCAAGTACTAGGTGCGGGGGTAGGGCCCAGTGGCAATCAGCAAGATTTTAAATTTTTGCTGATTAACCAGGAGACCCAATTAAAATATGGATTTTCACTCAGGCGTGTGGTACACAACAATGATTTCCTGTATGTCGCTTTTGGAGATCTAGATGAGCGCAAACGTTATTGGACAGATGTATCTATGGGATTGGAAGCTGGAGGCTTTTACAAAAGATTCATTTTCGAGGGTCAGCTCACCTACATTTATTCCCTGAATTATCAATGGGAGTTGTTAAATGAATTAAACGGATCCTTGACCCATGGGAATAATCAATCGAATGCATTTTTAGGTATTAAAACGGCCTATCAATTTTGAAAAAAAGATTGTTATATATAGCCATATTAATATTACTTCGGGTTAGTCTATGTTTGGGGCAAGTCATTGATGTAGGTACGCCCATCGTGGAGGAACAATTGCGGAGACTTCAGTTAACATCAGATTCAGCCATTCATTATTCTTTTTTCAAGCGGCCCTTGAACTTGAGCTATTTTGATCACGCATTGATCAATAATCATTGGTTTGGAAATTCAATACTGAATCATAAGTCGTTCGAATTGATTTTTCTAAATCCACGAGTGGATTTAGATTTCAATTCAAATCATCCCTATGAACGTAATAATGGGAATTTTAATCCTGCGAAAGGCTTACAATATCGAAAATCCATAGGTCTTTATGCCCGATGGAAATTTATAGAAATACAGGTTAAACCGGATTGGATTTTTGCTCAAAATAAAGATTATGAGGGATTTTCAGAGCTTTCGGGGCCAAGACTTTGGTGGACGCGGTACAATTGGTGGACCTATGCAGATCATCCAGAGCAGCATGGAGCTACAGATGAATGGGGACTCAGGCCCGGGCAATCCTATTTAAAGTTTAATTATCGTAAGTTTTCTTTAGGCTTTTCCAGTCAAAATTTGTGGTGGGGTCCCGGAAAAAAAAATGCCCTACTGATGACGAATGCCGCTGAGGGGTTTTGGCATCTCTCGCTAGAGACTCAGATGCCGATTGATACTAAAATTGGTACTTTTGAAGGGCAATTCATTGGAGGTATTTTAAATAATTCAGATTATAGCCCTCCCGATACGTTACGGCAGTACGGAGGTAAGACCAATTTATACGTTCCCTTTAGAGACGCAGAGCGGTATTTATCTGGAATTCATATCTCCTACCAACCTAAATGGGTTGAGGGGCTATTTTTTGGCTTTTCCTATGTCAATCAGCAGTATTTAGAGGATGCCCAAGACGAGGGAGATATGTTGGCTGCTCTGACAGATGCCTTTAGTCGAAATGAAGGAATAGATGATCGGATACGACCCGATAGATACGCATCCTTATCTTTGCGTTGGGTTTGGAAGGAGACCCAAGCTGAAGTGTATTTTGAAGGGGGGAAAAATAAGTTTCAGGGCTTTAAAGAGTTTTTAATGGTCCCTGAAAAAGATGCTGGATTTGTTTTGGGATTCACTAAACTATTTAATTTGCCCCGACTGGACAATTTCCTAGAAGTAGGAATGGAACTGACCAAATTGGCCCAACCCACGGATTATAGTCTAGCAGAACTGAACAGTTGGTACGTTGATCAAAACATCAGGCATGGATACACGCACAAGGGGCAGTGGATTGGAGCAGGTATTGGATCAGGGAGTAACCTAGCCACTATTGATCTCAGTTGGCTCAATACAGATCATAAACTAGGCCTCGTTTTGGAGCGAGAGCGTCACAACAGTGATTTCTATTATTTAGCATTTGAACACAATCGGGATTGGAATAAATACTGGGTCGATTATATGATAGGTATTCAAGGATATACCCAGGTCAAAGACCTTATGATCCAGGGCAGAATTACGCGTATTACCTCACTCAATTATCAGTGGGTACATGAGCTAGAACCTGGAGACCCTTATGTCGGACCAGGGAATGACCGGATCAATTGGAACTTTAATTTGAGTGTGATTTATCATCTACCTACCAAAAGACGGCAAATGAAAGAGAAAGGAGCTTAAGATCGTGCGGAAAGCGATACCTAATATATTACTGATGGGATCGATCCAGTCCCATGTATTTGTTAGAAGATTTTTTTGAGTTAAAGGAAGAAAGAATAGGTTTTATTTGAAAGGGGTTACAATAAGAGGACATTCATGGGGGACAAAAAGCACTAATGGCATATATTTGACAGAGATACTAAACATTACCTAAAAGTAGGGGACAAGAGTTGTTGAGTTCTTGCTTACATGAACGTTAGAAAAAGAAAAATTTCAATCATATTCATTAAAGCTTATTAAGACCAAAAATCAATTCATGACTTCTATCATTTCAAAAGGGATCCGCAATCAACTAGAAAATGAAGTGGAATAGATTGATTATCCAGAGCGTGGGTTCCTTGGGTGTCCTGCAAATCACCAATTATTTGGTGCCTGTTTTAGTCATTCCACTGCTTTTGGCTCGTGTGGGACTTGAAAGCTATGGGATGATTGTTTTAGCGCAAGGCATCATGAATTTTGCAGTTGCCATTACTGATTTTGGCCTCAATTTGACAGGGACACGCTTGATCAGTCAGGCAAAAGGGAATCTCAGTTTGGTGTGCACGTTGATCCAAAAAATCTTGGCCATTAAAACGTTTCTATTGTTATTGACGTTTATTGGATTGTGGTTGTTGATAAAAATAGTTTCGCCATGGCAGCCTTATGAATATCTAATATTGACTTCTTATTTTATTGTCATTGGCAACACTTTGATGCCCGTTTGGTATTTTCAAGGTATTCAAAAAATGACATGGTTGGCTTTGTTGAATTTCCTGAGTAAGGTGTTTTACGTTGGGGCCGTACTTTTTTTTATAGAATCGAGTGAGGATTTGCTGTGGGTGAATGTTTGTAATGGGTTGGGGTGGTGTATCGCTGCCTTTTTTGGATGGGTGGTATTGTTTATAAAAACGAAATTCCGCTTTGAAAAACAATCATTCAAAGTAATTTATGAATTTGCCCATCAAAATGTGCCAATTTTCCTCTCGGAAGGGGTGACTACGTTTTATAGAAATATCAGTGTGCTGATGGCAGGATTTTTTCTGAATGCACCATTGATGGGAATTTACGTAATTATTGACCGAATCATGATGTTGATAGCTAATTCATACACCTTGGTATACCGGGCTATTTTTCCTATGTTATGCAATTTTGTGAAGGAATCAGATCGTATTTTGAGAGATTTTTTATATTCGATTTTTTCAAAGCTGTTGATCATGGTATTATTAGGAATGGCTGTCGTCATCTTTTTTGGGGGGGCACTTATTGAGATGCTTTCCGATGAAATTATCCTCACGGAGATAGGACCTTTTTTATGGATTTTACCCGTCTTTATTTTTTTACTTTTTTGCAATCTTCCGATTAGCTTATTAATTATCGCCTTGGATATGAAAAAAAAGTATTTCACTTATCACTTGATAGGTCTGATCACAGTTTTAGGTTTACTCCCCCTTCTGATACCTTTTTTTGAAATTAATGGATTACTCTGCGGTATAGTTTTAGCAGAATTGGCGATGGTTATTTTTGGTGTAACCGTATTGTATAGAACCTATCGGATGTCCATCAATCCATAAATAGCATCTATATATTGATCGCAGACATGATCCCAAGTATATTTTTTCGAAATACCTGACCTTGCATGATTTTTTAAGTCCGTGACTCTTTTTGGATGAAGATCAAAGGCCTTGATTTTTTCGCTAATGGAATCAATGGATTTATTAAAAAAATCACCAAAGTTACCACTTGATAACATCTCATCATTGAAAGGAGTTTTCAAGGCAAGAATGGCACAGCCATAGGCCATGGCCTTTAGCATGGTAGGGTTCGTGCCTCCGAATTCATGTCCATGGAGGTAGGCATAACAATGGTGATAGAGTTCTGCTAGGGTGTCAGACTCTTTTACATAGCCGGTCATGATGACCTGATCCGAAGTTTGTGATTGAGCTTTTATTTTTTTTGCATAGGCATCTTGAAAAGGAACGTCACCCACGATCACAAGTTTCTTTTCTGAAGAACTTTGCAAAAACCCATCTAAAATAATATCGGAATTATTATCCGGAATAAGCCTACCTACAATCAAATAATAGCTATTGGGTTGTAGATCCCATTTCTTAATCAATTCGGAGTTCTGTGAGTATCTCGGTTCGGCTCCGTAAGCAATGACGCTGGATTGAGTTTGAAATTCTTTTTTATATACCCGTTGCATCTCTACGGAATCGTTGATGATTATGTCAAAAAAACGGGTGGCTTGTTTAGAAGACCAATAAAAATATTTCGACCCCAAACCTTGCCATTTGGGTCTCATCCATTCTAGGCCATCCACATTGATCATGGTTTTTTTTCTAAACAACCTGGTCAATAAACCAAAGGGCCCGTTGGCTGAGTTGACGGCAATTACGACATCATAAGGTTGCCAGCAAGCATGCAAGAATGCAAAAAGGGAATGGCTCAATTGACTGAGTACTTTAGTTTCAATGGCCGGAAGGTAGATCAGATGGATCCCTTTGATTTGCTTGGGCCGGTGTTCAAAAAGATTCCTATGACAATAAATAGTGACCTTGATACCTTTTTCAACTAGGCGTTCGGAGAGTTCTTTGGCAAAAGTTTCGTAACCACTGTACACGTAGGGATAGCCTCGCGTACCAATGAGGGCGATACTTGGACGTCTAGTCTCCATAGATTGCGGTCAGGAGTTGCAAGATATTTTTCTCAAAGGAGGCCAGTGAAAAGTTGGTACTCACTTTTTGTTGAGCCACTTGTCCCATAGTCCTACGTATTTTTTCATCAGACAAGTAGGGGAAAATTATTTTGGCAGCCTCTTGGGCATTGCCTAGAGGGATATGGATGCCTGAAACTTGATGTTCAATCATTTCTAAGGCGCCGCCTTGTGCCGTAGCAATGACCGTTTTCTGACAAGACATTGCTTCTAATATAACGGTAGGAAAAGGATCGGGTGCCGTGGAGGGAAGTATAAAGAGATCTATTGTATTAAGAATGGCCATGATATCTTCTCGATAACCTAGATTGATAAAATGGCTTTTGAGTCCAAGGGTATCTATTTTAGCATTCAATTCATCATGAAGGTATTCATTTCCAGGATAGGCATCGCCCACCATGATAAAAGTAATTGATGATTTTTTTTGCAGCAACGCTTCGGCAAGGTCTATAAAATAGCTTTGACCTTTCCATGGATGCACCCTGGCAATCATTCCAATGATTAGATGGTTTGGATGGAGAGATAATTCTTTAGATAAATTTTGATCCGAGGATAAAGATGAATAATCTAATCCATTATAAATGACAGAAATTTTATGTTGTGGGATGAATATGGATAGGTGGTCTTTGACCGCACGAGATACCGCTATGACATGATCGGTATTTCTTGCGATCATCTTATGAATTAAATAAACAAACCAACGGGGAGATTGTATGATTTCATGTATGTGAAATATATGTTTGAGCCGGCATTTTCTGGCCACCCATCCACCTACAATAACAGCTGCCGTATTGGAGTAGATCAAATCAATATTTTCTTGAACACATAATTGAGTCAATTGATTTTTTGCCATCCGAAGCGTCCTAAACCTATTGATTAGGCCTTTGAAATTAAAGTATTTTCTTCTGATGATGCCTAGTTTAATAAAGCGCACCTCAATGTATTCTTTTTTTAATGCTTGGCTTAATAATCCATCTTCAGACAGCACTACGAGAGGTTTATGGCCATTTTTTTTAAGTATCTGCAGGGTGATCAGCAAAATTTTACTGGCACCGTACATGTCAGAGGAGCTATGTAAAAAAAGGATGCGCAATTACGTTCGTGTTTTTAATTTTTTTGCGGGATTACTTCCCATGACCGAGTAGGGTGCAACGTCTTTAGTTACCACACTGCCTGCGGCGATTACAGAACCTTTTCCTATGCGTACCCCGGAAAGGATGATGCAGTTTGCGGCAATCCAGCAGTCGTCTTCGATAATTATAGGAGCTATGGCTACGCCCTGATCTTTCATGGGGACATCGATTGAATCAAAATTATGATTTTCAGCGAATAAACTCACTCTGGGGGCCATCATCACGTTATTACCAATTTCTATATATCCTGAACATCCAATATAACTGTATGGCCCTATATTCGAGTTATTACCTATTTTTAGGCCCATTCCAACGGCGCCACCATATAGGTTACTAGGCCGAATGGTAGCATAACTTCCGATGGTAACTTTTTCACCCAATTGCATGCCTTCAGAGCTGATACAATTAATTTCAGCACCTCTTTCTATAATGAAGTTTTTACCCACAGATAATTTGTATCCGGAAATAATTTTGACCGATGGACCTATCAAAACAAGCCCCTTACTTGAGCCCCAAAATAAACGGAAAAATAGGCCCCTAATAAACCAAATCAATAATGTAAATAGAGAAGATAGGGTATTCCGCGTCCCCCAACCAGCTTTATATTTATCACCGAGTATCATTAATCCTAAGCAATGTAATTTTCAATTCCTTCAAGAAAATTCTTTTTGGAAAATTCTTTCAATCGCAATTTACCATTCTTTATGAGCTCATTTCTAAGATTGGATGAGTTTATCAGTTTTTTCATTGCTTTGGACCAAGCGTGAGGGTCTAAAGACTGGGCAGAAAGACCCCCAGTACCTGCGATCTCATTGGTAGCTTCATTCTCCGACAAGATGACTGGTAAGCCATAAGAAAAGGCTTCAAGTATAGGAATACCAAAACCCTCATGAACAGAGGGGAAGGCATAGGCCCAGGCATTTTCATAAAACCATTTGAGCTGATTCGCTGAAGCGTATCCCGTAAAGAGAACATGCTCGTTTAGATTCAGTTGACGAACCAAAATTTTAAGCGTTTGATAATCATCCAAATCCTTTGCGGGTCCTTTTTGACCTACTAAGACCAGTTTGTAGTCAGGGAATTCTTTCAAAAAAAGAGCAAACCCTTTAATCAAAACAGCCAGATTTTTACGCTTTTCAAGTACACCTACGTGTAAAAAGTAGGATTGATGGACTAATTTTTCATAAGGTTCTGCAACGGCTGCTACATTAAGTTGAGGGGCACTTTGATAAATGGTTTGAATCAATCTAGGCTTCAATAAGGAGGTGATTTTTTTTTCTGTGGTTCGAGAAGCAGTGACTATTCTACTGTCGCCATGGAGACCATGTAAGACATTCCATTTAAAGTACTTTAACCACCATTTATTGTAATTTTGTGGCGTTTCCCAAAAAAAGGCATCGTGAAAAACGATGATTTTGGAGCAAGAAAGTTTCCAAAGAGGGGCATGAAAATCAGGAAAAATAACAGTTTTAGGTTGGTGTTTAAAAACTAAAATAGGTATAATAATTTGCTTCCATATCAGCGTATACAGATGGAATAATAGGTGTCTCCATTTGCTATGCTGTTTAAAAAAATCATTTTTTGAAATACAATTTAAGCTGGGATAAATCAAATACTCATATTTATTGGATTGACGTGTAGCAGCTAAGAGCTCTTGGATATACGTCCTGATACCTGTATTGGCCATCAATAAATATTGAATATCGAGGATGACTTTTTCTTTAGCCATAAGGTAAAGCATTAGGTGAAATGATCTGGCTATTTTTAATTTTCACACTTTGACCCACCATCCACCAGCTGATTAAGGATACGAACAGATAGAGTTCTACATTTGCTGTGAATAAAGGCAGGAGCAAGGCGAATTTTGTGGTACCAGCTACAAATGAAATGATTTGGTCATTGGGGGTGCATGCTTTTCGATAGGCTTGAATACTAGTTTTTATTGCAAGATACAAGAGACTGATGTAAAGTAGGACTCCTAAAACACCCATTTGAACCCCAAAAATGAGAAATTGATTTTCTCCTCCTACCCTATTTTCATTGTCGACGCCATTCCCATTACCACTCATGGCCAGACCGATTCCCTCTGGAAATTCAATTATACTTTCGAGGCCCTCAAACCATTCAATAAGGTGACCTAAACTCGAAGCATTTTCAAAAGTCAACGTATCCAAAACAAAAAAATATAAATCCTCTGAGGCAAAATACATTATATAAATAACGGAAGAAAACATGAAAAAGACACCCGACCTAAGCAATCGGTAGTATTTGAATATAAAAGCAATAAAGATTAATTCTACAATAAAAGCGGCCAGAGAGGCCCGTGAGTAAGCGAAAAAGAGTGATCCAACGATAGCCGTCATGAGGCCTGCGTAAAGTATTTGATTTGTTCTATGTGGGGTTTTAATAAAAAAAATGAACGCTATGGGAAAAGCGAGAAGGGAGGCGCTGGCAAGCTCTAAAGGATTAGCAAAAAATGCGCCAAATCTTTTTACGCCAGATTGGGTTTCAAAGGTCCATGATAGTCCATAATTTCCAGTAGGCTCAACGTCGTTTATGGCATTTTGAAAGTTACCATAATTGACAAGTGTATGCAAATGAACTCCACTAGCGAATTCTGCTAAATTGATGCAAAAAGCACCAAAAGCGATGCCCAGAATGAGCTTAAGGGTTAGTTGTGTTTGGTGGTTATTCAAGGTCATGTTTCTCCCTAAAAAATAAACGAGACCCATGAGTAGAATATTCTTGAAATAGGCGGCCTTGGCCAAAAAGGTACCTTCTCCTATCGGCAATACCAGAAAAATAAAGGCCAAAAAAATAAAAGCGCCAAATACGAGGTCTATTTTGTTAAATGAGAATTTTTTCCTATTGAGATCCGATTGATAAAAGACGAAGACTGCGAGAGCAATAAATATCACAAATTCTTTGAGATATTGAACGATAAATACCCCTATAGGGCTTTTGGTTTGTTGAAAAACGAAGCTTTGCAGCGTGATGTACATGGGTAAATACAGAATAAAGAAGAGAAGAAAGTACCATTCTTTTCCTGTTTTTATCAAAAGAAAGATAAGGTATCCTGTACCTAAAAGGAGGGTGAGGGTAATCAATATGAAAATGAAGATTGACATAGTTTCTTAGGCGCTCATGACCATTCTTTGAATGTTTGGGCAAAGAGGTATCATATCAAGGTAGTAGATCAGCATAAATAAGTGTCATAATTGAGTTAAATATCCCTCTAAAAAACCTTTCCAAGATATTCTCAATTTTTCTTTTCTTCCTCTTACTAGGAAATATACACTAAAACTGAGTATTTTTAATAAAAGAAAAGTATGGGTATTTATGGCATGAAAGCCTTTAGTATGTAATCGGGCTAGAAAAATTTGATTTCTCATGTTTAAGAAATGGACAAATGGAGACAAGAAGCCCTCCGCGGTTTTATCTTTATTTTTACTACTGGCACTTACTTTATGGTATATAGGAATACTTGGATCATAAGCCAGATGATAGCCTAATTTCCGGATTCTTAAAGACCAATCTACATCTTCGTAATAAGCAAAAAATTGGTCATTCAAGAGGCCTACTTCAGGTATGATTTTTGCTTTTATAAGTATGCAACACCCGGTGATCCAATCGACATACTTAGATTTATTATATTTTTCAGAGTCAAATTTATTGTATCCAATGGTTCTTGTGGACGCATTCAATGGATAATAAATACCTCCTGCATTCCATATCTTATAAGGATATTCATGGAACATTATTTTTGGCTGTACCGCGGCAATTTCAGGGCTGGAATGGAGGGTAATCAAAAGGGGATCTATAAAATTTTTGGGAACCGTAGTGTCATTATTTAACAACATGATATACTCTGCTCCTAAAGTCAATCCATGCTTAATTCCAATGTTGTTGGCTCCTGTGAAGCCCAGATTTGTTTTTTGAGGTAATACGGTGATCTGCGGGAAGCTTTCTTTTAATTTTGCAATGGGGGTTTCTTGACTTTCATTATCTACGACAATGATGCTAAAGGAGGCGTGAATTGATTGGTATAAGGAATGTAGGCAATCTTTCGTGTCGTCATAATTTTTCCAATTAACTAAAATAATGGCAACCATGTGAGGATTAACGAGAAGTTAGCATCAATTTTTTCCAAACGTATTTAAAGATAAAAAAAAGTAAATTAAAAAGTCCTCCAATTAAGCCACTTATGGCGATCAATTTCAGCGGTTTGTCTTTATCAATGGAAAGAGGCTTGATGGGTTCATCTATGATTTGGATTAGGGGCTTTTTGTTTCTGTGTGTGATTTTGGCCATTTCTAAATTTTTAACTATTTCTTCATATACTGCGGCAGCTGCTTCGATGTCAATTTGCAGCTTTTGGAAAGGAACTTGATTGGTGTAATACAGGGGATTGGGGTTGGGTTGAAGTTCGGATATTTTTGCCAATTGATTGAGTGAACGGTCTAGAACAATACGCGTACTATCGGCTTGAATTTTCAATATTCTTAGATTTTCACCTGTTTTCTTTGTACTGGTTCTTTCATAAAAGTTATTTACAATTTCCACTAAAACAGTATTGAATTTTTCAGTAAAAAGAGCGTCATTATCCTCCACTTTTACACTTAAAATCATAAGTTTTCTATAGGGCTTGGCAATGATCAATTGTTCCTTTTTGAAATCATCGATGACTTCCATCAAGAGACTGTCATGTTTCACGCCCATATCAGCTACGGGGATTTCAAAACTGAAATTTTCTAGTTCTGCATCACGATGCCATCGCTTGAGTAATTTTTTTCCCTTGGCATATCGGGTGATCAAACGCTCGCTATTTTCATCATCAAGGCGTGATAAAAAGGCCAATTTTAACATTTTATAGGACTTATAGAGCTCTACAATATGATCGGTATCAAATAATTGACTGTCATCAGAAATGCTGTTTAAATTAATACCTACTACGGAAGCCAAGGATCCCAATTGAGACATATTACCTTCTCCCACCTCAATGATAAACGTTGTTTCAGCAGTGTGGATAGTGTCTCTAAAAACTTCGTAGGAGATTCTTAAACCAGCTATGATCAAAGTGCCTAATACCATCTTTTTCCAATGAAGAAGGAGATAGTGAATTAAACCCTGAACCTTTTCAATGAAATCACGAAAGGAGATGCGTTCTTCGTCTATGTATTTAGGGTCATTCAATTAAGGATTGTTTAATAAGGTGACACCTATTAAGGTCAGAGAGGTGATTAAGGAAGTCGAAATGGCAATAATATCTCCTATATTAACCCCTATTTTAATGGGCCTTTCAGGCACAATAATTTTAGCACCTGGTGCCATTTTCGGATAGGATTTTATACCCAGAAAGCTATTGGTTCTTGCAGCATTGCCATTGACATAAACTACGTAAGTATGCATTTTCTTAGCCCTATTATTGAAGCCACCCGCTTCATTGATATAATATTTGAGTCCCTTGGAAGATTCAAATCCTATGGTATTGGGATATAAAACTTTACCAATGACCCTGACCGTATTCAACTTTTTAGGGATATTGATAATATCACCATCCTCCAAAACTAAATCATCAATGGTTCCTGGTTTTGATAAAATCTTGTTCAAATCCAAGGCGATGGATTCAGCCTCTATTAGATTGATATCCGTACCGGAGGAGTTATTTGATATTTCATTTATTCTATTTTTTTGAGCAATTGCTGATAAACTCTCATTTTTAGGGCTGTATTTTTTTTGATCATAACTCAATTCCTCATTGATTTTATCGATTACTATTAAATCTGATTCGCTTGAATGAGGACTATCCATGCGGTCTAAAAAATTCAGGAGATTAGAATTTTTTTCTTGTTGATCATTACTGCTGCGGTTAAATTCGGATTTTCGAATCAAACTAGCTCCTTCAGGATAGGCAAATTCATTGAGGCCATGCGCCTTGCTGATGATATCAGAAATTCTTTCATCAGCCGATTCAATAGGATAAGTTCCGGGTAAATGCACTTGTCCCAGAATTTGAATAGATTTCTCTTCAAAATAATTAGGATTTTTTCTGATGGTGATGTGATCAAAGGGCCTTAAGAGATACTCATTATCTGATATTTCAAGATTTTCATTTATGACCAGTTGTTCTGTTTCGATTTGGAAATAGGCAGATTGCTCGAGGGGCCTTCTTGAAATAAATGCAGTGCCACCGATGGCTGCTTTTTTAAAACCTTTGGCTTGAAAGATTAAATCATCTATTGAAAGATTATTAGAGAAGCGATAAACGCCAGGATTATTTACTTCGCCTGTAATGCGTACAAATTGTTCTTCTTCAAAATCATAAATAGAATTAATCTGAAGGACGTCTTCTTTCTGCATTTTTATATCCCCTATTTCACCACTTAGGATTTTTTCAAGGTTTAAGGTGAGTGTTTCAACGCTATAATCTGGATGCATTCTCGTTAATAAGGCCCGTCCTGTAAAGGCATCGCCTGTTAAACCATCTGCCAGACCTATTAATATTTTTAAGTTTAAATCATCCGTCAGGGCATAAGGCCCAGGTCTGAAGACTGCACCTTTAATAATTACGCGATTTTCGAATCTATTTTGAATTTCTCCTATGCTGAAGACATCGCCATCTTGTGGGTTGAATTCGTTGAATTGTTCCTTGTAGATGTCCAAAACTTGCTTTGAAGCGTCGTTATTACGAATGACACTGATTCTTTTTTCATAGGCGCTAGAGGTGAAACCACTGGCATAGGTTAGTAAATTCTCAAAAGTTTCGTCTTCTAAGGTTTCATAGAAGCCTGGACGTTTTACCGCACCTTGCAATTCGATTCTATTGGCATAAGGTCCGATAATGATCACATCATTGTGTTGTAGGTGTACATTGCCGTTTGTATTGCCGTTTATCAAAAAATCATAAATATCAACCGTAGCAATCTGCTTGCTTTGTCGGTACACCTTGATGTCCCTGAGGGTACCCATAAAAGTTGGCCCACCAGCAGCATAAAGTGCATTAAAGACGGTAGATAATGCATTGATGGTGTACGTTCCTGGAACATTGACCTCCCCTACAATATTGATGCTTATATTGCGAATTTTTCCTATGGAAACTTGCAGAAAGGTACTTGGGTTAGTACCTAAAAGTTCTTTGTAAACATCAGCCAATCGGGCTTTTATTTTTTCTTGTGCTTCTTTTAAGGTGAGTCCATTCAAATAAATGGGTCCCACATTCCTTAGGAAAATTTGCCCGTTAGTTTCAATAGATTCGGTATAATTCCACTCTGAGGCCCCAAAAACATCAATAACTATTTGATCTCCAGCACCTAATACATAGCCTATAGGAGGTGGAAAATTGAGAGTTGTTTCGAAACTTAATGCCCTATTTTTTTTATTAAAAACGTGATACCCAAAATTTTGGGTAGAGGGAAATGCATCTAACTCAATTTTTTGATTTTTTTGTACCGCCGATTGCTTTGTTTCATCGGCTTGAAGTTCTTTTTTCTTTTCCTCTTGCCTATTCAAAAATGTTCTTTTTCGTTTATTTTCTTCATTACGTATTTTGTTGATTCTTCCTGATAGTTTAGTGATTTCTAGCGAAGATAATCCTTCTGATTTCGCATATTGGACAATATTTTGATCGGAATAACCCATGCTTTTTGCGCGTTGCATCATCATGAGTACCTGCTCATCAGAAAGATTGTCAACTTTCATTGATTGGGCCTTCCCCATACTTTGGGCCGTGACCGTTGCTACACAACAGGCCCCGATGAACAAAGTAAAAAAGGACATTACAAAAATCTTGAAATATTTGTGCATTAGATATGCTTTTATTGACAGTAAGCAAATTTAATTAATTAATAATCAAAATAGCACTCATCTATTCATTTCCATGGGGGAATGTTAGAGGTGAGCGAATGAGAAAATGGGTTACCTATGAGAAGTTTTTTCTTTTCCCTGAACTAAAAAATAGGGATTCAATAAATTTTTTTTATTGTAATTTACGGGTCTTCGTGAGTTTTGGATAACCACCTTGCCTCCTGCTTCTTCCACGATTATTTGAGCTGCCGCGGTATCCCATTCCATCGTAGGTGCGAACCGGGGATATAAATGGGCTGCGCCTTCTGCGACCATGAGGAGCTTCAAGGAACTGCCTTTAGATAGAATTTCGGGTTTGATCAAGCTATCTAAAAATACTTGAGTCTCGGAGTTGAGGTGAGAGCGAGAGGCCACCACCTTAAGTCCGGATTGATTAAGATCAAAGGTGGCGGACTGAATCATTTGTCCATTTTTTTGAGCGCCGGATGCTTTGACAGCAGAATATAGATCAGCAGTGACGGGTGTTTGTACGACACCGATTATGGGTTGATCATGGTGGATCAGGGCAATGTTCACAGTGAACTCTCCATTCCTTTTGATAAATTCTTTTGTACCATCTAAGGGATCGATCATCCAGAATGTTTCCCAATTTTTTCTTTGTGAAAAGGGAATTTGGGCGCCTTCCTCACTTAAAATCGGAATATCGGTTTTTTCGAGTAGCGCTGTAATGACTCGATGGGCCGCTTGATCCGCGCGGGTCAGTGGGGATTGATCGTCTTTGGCTTCTATTTCAAAATCTCCAGAATGATAGACTTTTAGTATTTCCTCACTGGCTATGCTCGCCGCAATTTTGGCTTGCTCGAGTAATGAATTTAGGTTCATAATAGAGAATAGATTTAAATGATCATGCCTGCAGCCACGGTTTCATGGGTGGACTCATCGATTAAGATAATACTGCCCGTCGTTCTATTTTTCCGATAAGCATCTGTTAACAAAGGCTTGGTAGTACGCAGTTGTACCCGCGCCACGTCATTCATGCCGATATTGAGATTTTCAACATTACGATGGAGCGTATTCACATCTAATTTGTATCGGATTTTTTTAATGATGGCTTTGGCCTCTGAAGTGGTATGTTTAATGATGTATGTTGATTTAGGATGGGGCGCTTTATTATCGAGCCAACACATCATGATTTCAATGTCTTGATTCAGATCAGGTTGATTGTGAGACCTGACCAACATATCGCCCCGGCTTACACCTACATCATCCGTGAGATGTATGGTAACCGACATGGGAGCAAAGGCTTCAGATAGCGGACCGTTGAAGGTCTCAATAGATTTGATTTTTGATGTGAACCCTGAAGGTAATACCGTAATTTCATCTCCCGGCTTGAAGACACCTCCTGCAATTCTTCCTGCATAACCTCTGAAGTCGTGGTAGGGTGCCGTTTTGGGTCGAATGACCGTCTGCACAGGAAATCGACAATCAATGTGATTGTAATCACCACCGATATGTAAATTTTCTAAGGTGTAGAGAAGGGTAGATCCCTCATACCAAGACATTTCTTCACTGCGATTGACTACGTTGTCTCCATTTAGGGCACTGATGGGGATAAAGCGGATGTCTGTGATATCCAATTTGGAAGAAAAATGCTCAAAATTTATTTTAATTTTTTGAAAAATGGTTTCTTGGTAGCCAACCAAATCCATTTTATTTATACAAACAATTAGATGCGGAATTTGAAGTAAAGAAGCGATGATCGCATGCCTACAAGTTTGTTCCACAACGCCATGGCGGGCATCTATAAGCACCAAAGCGCAATTGGCAGTGGATGCGCCAGTGATCATATTCCTCGTGTATTGAATGTGACCGGGAGTATCTGCAATGATGAATTTTCTTTTGGGTGTGGCGAAATAACGATAGGCTACATCAATGGTAATGCCCTGTTCTCGTTCGTCTTTGAGTCCATCGGTAAGCAGAGATAAATCTGCCTGCGCCAATCCCTTGCGGTGGCTGGATCTCTCGACCTGATTTAGCTGATCTTCAAAGATTGATTTGGTATCAAAAAGAAGTCTACCGATCAAGGTGCTTTTACCATCATCTACACTACCGGCTGTGGTGAACCGCAATAATTCCATCTCTAAATAGGTATTCATATTGGTGGATTTTTAAAAATAACCTTGTTTTTTTCGATCTTCCATAGATGTTTCAGATCGCTTATCGTCTGCTCGATTGCCGCGTTCAGTTTGCCGCGCTGCGGCTACTTCATCTACGATTTTCTCTAATGTGTCGGCATCTGATTCATCTCCTCCCGTGATGGTAATGTCGCCCAAAGTACGAAAACGAATCTTTTTTTGTATTGGTGTTTCTGTTTCATTCAAATGGATGTGCTCTGATATGGGCAGCCAAGTGTCATTGCGACGGATGACTTTGCGTAGATGCGCAAAATATAGGGACGGAATCTGAATGTTTTCAGCTAAAATGTATTGCCAAATATCCATTTCTGTCCAATTGCTTAAGGGGAACACACGAAAATGCTCTCCTTGATCATGTTTGCCATTGAACATATTCCATAATTCTGGGCGTTGATTTTTAGGATCCCATTGTCCAAATTCATCTCGATGTGAAAAAAACCTTTCTTTAGCCCGGGCTTTTTCTTCGTCCCGTCGTGCGCCACCGACACAAGCATCAAACTGATGTAAGTCGATGGTATCGAGAAGGGTATTGGTTTGCAGGGCATTTCTGGACGCAGTTTTACCTCGTTCCTCCTTTGATCTTCCAGAATTAATGGATTCTTGAACCAATCCTACGATGAGTCGGACTTCTAAATCAGCTACTATTTGATCTCTGAATACCATAGTTTCAGGAAAATTATGTCCCGTATCAATGTGAACGAGAGGAAAGGGGATTTTAGCAGGATAAAAGGCTTTTTTAGCAAGGTGTGTTACTACGATGGAATCTTTACCTCCTGAGAATAGGATGCAAGGGTTTTCAAATTGGGCAAAAACTTCTCGAAGAATAAAAATAGATTCACTTTCTAATTCATCTAAATGTGTAAGATTATAATTACTCATTCAAGCTTTAGTTTGGGTTCAATAAAATCAAGTAATTTTTTTAAGGATGCCGCTGGAGCTTCCGCTTCGGTGCTGATGGTCAAGTCAGGTTGCCTTGGATTCTCAAAAGGGGCATCAATTCCCGTAAAATTAGGAAGTAATCCTTTACGGGCTTTGGCATAAAGCCCCTTAACATCCCTTTTTTCACATATGTGCAAGGGGCAATGAACAAAAATTTCTATAAAATTTTCTACTCCTATTAGTTCCCGGGCTTGGTTCCGATCAGATTCAAGCGGAGAAATAAAAGCGGACAAGACAATGATGCCGGCATCGTTGAACAACCGAGCTACTTCTGAAATTCGACGAATATTCTCTTTCCGATCCTTACTGGAAAACCCTAAGTCATTATTAAGGCCTAAACGGACATTGTCGCCATCCAAGAGATAGGTTTTATAACCTTTTTGATGCAAAACGGTTTCTATATTTCCAGCGAGGGTCGATTTACCCGATCCTGAAAGGCCAACCAACCAAATAACCTTAGCTTGGTGGCCGTTATTTTTCAATCGATCGGACTTGCTGATCGGATGGGTATGCCGGATGATGTTTTCACTCATTTTTTTCGACCAAATTTGACACTGAACCAAACGCGTTCATGAAAATAATAAAGCACCATTTTAAGGAAGGTTTCAGCTATGGCAACACCGGTAGCTTTTCTAATGGCCTGAGCATCGTCTCCAAAAAAGGCCAAGGCCAATAAGAAAGTCGTGGTAGAGGCAATGATGCGCCAGGTGATTGCCTTTGAAATATGTCTTAGTTTGTTTTGATCCATGAGTTAATTCTTACCACAAGATTAGGTAAAAGATCATTAATTTTTATCCTGCTCCTCTTATTATTTTTCTGGTTTCAATATTGGCTTAAAGTAGTCAACTGTTATTTTGAGGCCTTTAAACCTTGTAAATTGGGGCTGCCAACCTAGGAGTTTCTTTGCCAATGATATGTCTGGTTTGCGCTGTTTGGGATCGTCTTTTGGTAAGGCTTGATAGGTAATGGTAGATGAACTTTGGGTAAGTTGTAAGATTTCTTGAGCAAATTCATTGATGGTCACTTCCTGAGGATTTCCAATATTTACAGGATGTGCATAATCACTGTGGAGCAAGCAAAAAATACCCTCGATCAGATCGTCAACATAGGTGAATGATCGCGTTTGGCTCCCATCTCCAAAAGCTGTGAGCGATTTGCCTTGTAGCGCTTGACCTATAAAGGCAGGCAATACTCGGCCGTCATTTAACCTCATGCGAGGGCCGAAGGTATTAAAAATACGTACAATTCTCGTTTCCAATTGATGGTAGGTATGATAAGCCATGGTCAATGCCTCTTGAAATCGCTTGGCTTCATCATAAACACCTCTGGGGCCAATGGGATTGACATTGCCCCAATAGTCTTCCGTTTGAGGGTGCACCAAGGGGTCTCCGTAAACTTCCGAGGTAGAGGCAATCAATATTCTAGCTTTTTTTTCTTTAGCCAAACCGAGGCAGTTTAAGGTACCTAAGGATCCTACCTTCATCGTTTGAATGGGCATTTTCAAATAATCGATAGGGCTTGCAGGAGAGGCAAAATGTAAAATATAATCCAAAGGTCCGGATACGTGAATAAACTTGGTGACATCGTGCTCATGAAATTCGAAATTAGATTTTTTGAATAAATGTTCGATGTTTTCTATGGACCCCGTACTTAAATTGTCCATGGCGATGACATGAGAATTTTCTTTGATGAATCGATCGCATAAATGAGAGCCTAAAAACCCAGCACCTCCAGTGACTAATATTTTTTTCATAGTTCATTTTCAATTTCATTAAAACTTTGACTGGCCAAATCTTTAGTAGAGAACAAGGCGCCTGCAAAATCTTCCGTGATGTTAAGTTTTGAATCATAGATACTCAAACTACGTTCTGAGGCCGCGTGATAGGGCCGATCTACTGCATATTGAAAAACGGTATGGTCTTCCAAGGTAAAATAGCCATGAGCAAAGCCTTTAGGAACCCACAAGGCTTTATCTGGGCTATCTAATTTTATTTTATAGTGTTTAAGATAAGTTTCAGATGTTTTTCTTAAATCAACGACGAGGTCAATGACCGCTCCGCTCAGTGCCAAAACAATTTTCGTCTGCGCAAAGGGATTCAGCTGAAAATGAAGACCCCTGAATACATTTTTTTTTGACTGCGCAATATTGATTTGTTCCACAGAAAAATCGAGTCCAAATTTTTTAAATCGGGTACGATTGAAGGCTTCCATGAAATAACCACGATCATCACCATGCAAATCATGATGAATCACAAAGCAATCTTTGAGCGGCGTAGGTTTAATTTCCATCGACTAATTTCATTAAATAATTACCATAACCACTTTTTTGCAAGGGGACCGCGGCCTTTTGGAGTTGATCCGCATCGATGAAGCCCATTTTATAGGCAACTTCTTCAATACAACCAATTTTAAGTCCTTGTCGAGATTCAATGGCCATGACAAAATCACTTGCCTCCAACAGGGATTCAATGGTTCCTGTATCTAACCAGGCGGTCCCTCGATCCAATACTTCTACTGTTAATTTTCCCTGCTTTAAATATTCGTTATTTATGGCAGTAATTTCCAGTTCACCTCGGGTGCTGGGTTGGATATTTTTTGCAATGTCTACCACGTCTTGATCGTAAAAATACAAACCGGGTACTGCATATTTTGATTTGGGATGCGTAGGTTTTTCTTCGATGGACATGGCCTTTTTTTCATCGTCAAATGCCACGACACCGTATCTTTCAGGATCATTTACTTGATAAGCAAAGATGATCCCACCATGTGGATTGGTGCAAATTTGTAATTTTTGAGACAATCCTGAGGCATAAAAAATATTATCACCCAAGACCAATGCAACTTTTTCCTTCCCTATGAATTCCGCTCCGATGATAAAAGCTTGAGCCAAACCTTCGGGCTCGGGTTGAACCGCATATTCAAAATGACAGCCTAAATTCGCTCCGTTGCCGAACAATTGCTGGAACCCTGGGAGGTCTCTTGGAGTAGAGATGATCAGGATTTCCCGGATGCCTGCCAGCATCAAAACCGACAGGGGATAATAAATCATGGGTTTATCGTATACGGGAAGCATTTGTTTGCTTATCGCAAGGGTCAATGGGTGCAATCGAGTTCCCGAGCCACCAGCCAAAATGATGCCTTTCATATCTTTTAGTTATAATACGTTTGATAATAGGCTTGGTAAGCACCCGAAGTCACATGGCTTAACCAATGTTCATTTTCAAGATACCATTTTACCGTTTTTTTGAGACCTTCTTCAAATTGTAAGGAGGGTTGCCAGCCCAGGTCATTGGCTAATTTTGAGGCGTCAATGGCATACCTTAAATCATGACCCGAGCGATCATTTACAAAAGTAATGAGCTGCTCCGAGGTGCCTGATGGTCGTTCCATGGCCTCGTCCATGAGGCGACACAATAGATGGACCAAATCTATATTTTTCCATTCATTGAATCCACCAATATTATAGGTTTCCCCAACCTTTCCTTGGTGGAAAATAACGTCAATGGCACGGGCATGATCAATGACATAGAGCCAGTCTCGAATGTTTTCTCCTTTGCCGTAAACAGGTATGGGTTTATTGTTTTTAATATTGTTGATGGCCAAGGGAATGAGTTTCTCAGGGAAATGATTGGGGCCATAATTGTTTGAGCAATTGCTGATGACTATGGGGAGGTCATAGGTGTTGTGGTAGGCCCGTACAAAATGATCAGAGGAGGCTTTGGAAGCTGAATAGGGGCTTTTGGGATCGTATGCGGTGGTTTCGGTAAACAAGCCTTTTTCCCCAAGAGAGCCATATACCTCATCGGTGGAAACATGATAAAACTTTTTATCAGAGGGCTCTTTTCCCCAAGCATCTTTGGCTGCATTCAGTAAATTGACCGTTCCCAATACATTGGTTTGAATAAAATCTATGGGATGGGATATCGATCGATCGACATGAGACTCGGCTGCTAAATGGATTACGCCGTCGAGTTCATGCTTGTTGAAAAAACTTTGTACTAAGGCAGTATCACAAATATCACCCAAGATAAAATGATAATTGAGTGCCTGCTCAACATCAACAAGATTTTGCAGATTACCGGCATAGGTCAACTTATCAAGATTAAAAACTTCGTAGTGGGGATATTGTTGTACAAATCGTCGGACTACATGAGAGCCAATAAATCCTGCACCTCCGGTAATGAGAATTTTTTTCATCAAAGGATATATCAATATTGAATATATTTTGGCAAATATAGCCATAGTTAATAAGTGTGTTTGTCAAAGCTTAATAGTTTTTTTCAATTCTTTTACCCACTGATCAGCCGAAGAACATAAGGGGGTTTAATGAAGGTATTTTTTTTGGAGGAAGGATTATTAAGAGGAAATGCGTAAAACCCTCAGCTTTCAACCTTATTTTTGTTTCATGGATCAGATCATCGCCTTGATAAAGAAAGATTTATTGGTTGATTTTAGACAAAAATACGTCGTTGCGGGAACCGCATTATATGTTTTTGCGACCATTTATATTGCTTATTTGGCCTTTAATAACGTGATTACTCCCGCCATTTGGAATGCGCTGTTTTGGTTGATTTTGTTATTTTCAAGTATCACAGGCCTTGGCAAAAGTTTTGGCCAGGAGGCCCATCGTTCTCATTATTATTATTTTTTAGCGAAACCTGTTCATATTTTAACTGCGAAACTTATTTATTATGGTTTTTATGAGATTTTGTTGGTCGTATTATTGACTGGGATATTTAATCTTTTTTTGGGATTTCCTGTTGAAAATCCGTCCCTATTTTTAGTTAATCTGTTGGCAGGAGCGAGCGGCTTGTCCGTATGCTTCACGCTGATTGCTTCCATTGCGGCGAAACCTGACAATGGATCTCATCTCATGACCATACTGGCTTTTCCAGTAATTATTCCTATTTTATTGCTCGCGGTAACCAATTCTCGTAAAATTGTTTTTGGAGCCTCTTTAGCCGATATTTCTGGAAACCTATTGGTACTGGTCTGTTTTAATGTGATTATCATTGCATTGTCATTTATTTTATTCCCTTACAGTTGGAAAAATTAATATGAAATACTTAATGAAAGCGTATTGGTGGAAGCTATTGACTGTAAATTTGCTAATTTATACGGTAATTGGAGGATTCTTAATGCCCGCACCTAGATTACCGATTCTCAATGAAACCATCAGAATTTTACATTTTCACGTACCTATGTGGTTTGGCATGATCATTATGTTTACTGTTTCTGTGTTTTATGCCATCAAATATTTATCCACCAAAAATTTAACGTACGACTTATATGCCGAGACGTTGGTCAATATTGGGATCATGTTTGGTGTCTTAGGCATCGTTTCAGGTATGATTTGGGCTAATTTTACTTGGGGAGAGGCCTGGAGCAATGATCCTAAACAAAATGCATCTGCGGTTGCCTTGCTGATTTATTTTGCACTTATTATTTTGAGGGGATCTTTACAAGATGATCATCAGAAGGCTAGATTGGGTGCGGTTTACAATATTTTTGCCTTTGCTGTTTTAATTCCCTTATTGTTTGTACTCCCTAGAATGACGGACAGTTTGCATCCGGGTAATGGTGGAAATCCTGCCTTCGGACAATATGATTTGGATAGTGATTTGAGAATGGTATTTTATCCAGCCGTCCTGGGATGGACTTTTTTAGGGTTTTGGATGGCGACCCTAAAAATAAGAACGGCGCGTCTTCAAAAACATTTAGATTATGAATAAAATAATGAAATTATTGTTTTTGCCCTTCTTTGTAAGCCTTCAGTTGATTGCCCGATCTCAATCTCAGATTGAGATGGCAGATAATTTTAGAGGAGAAGGAAAAATTTATGTGGTGATCATGGTAGTACTCCTTTTATTAGGGGGAATTTTTTTCACCTTATTTCGGTTCGAGAGAAGACTAAGTCAATTGGAAAAGCAAATGGGAGAGGAAAAATGAAAAAGTCACACATCATAGGCATTGTGGTCATTGCCATGGCCATAGGAATTATCCTCACTACTGCTGGAGACGCCAGTAGTTATGTCACTTTTGAGGAGGCGAAACGCCGTGAATCTGATGGAGATAGGTCCAAAATTCATGTGGTAGGAAAGCTCAAAAAAAGTGAGACAGATCAAGTAACAGGTATTGTGCCTATGGATGACCAACTCTCTTTCACTTTTGTGATGTTAGACGAGAATGAGTCAGAGCAGAAAGTATTTCACCCCAATCCCATTCCACAAGATTTTGATCGATCAGAACAAGTAGTGGTCGTGGGCTCCTATCGAAAAGATATATTTGTCGCCGACAAAATCCTTTTAAAATGTCCTTCTAAATATCAGGAAGAAGAAATTAAAATTTAGCTGATGGTTCATTATTTGATAGGTAACCTAGGCCATTTAATGATCATTCTTTCATTGGTCACCGCACTCGTTTCTTGTGTCGCTTATTTCAAAACAACACAAAGTAATGACCGTACATGGGAGCGTTATGCGGATTGGAGCTATTATGTTCACGTATTGAGTTTGATCGGCGTCTTGACGGTGCTTTTTTTAATTATCAACAAGCATTATTTTGAATACCATTATGCATGGAATTATTCATCCAAATACTTACCCATTTACTATCAGATTTCTAGTTTTTGGAATGGGCAAGAAGGATCCTTTCTTCTTTGGATGTTTTGGAATGCGATGTTGGGCTTAGTATTGATCAAAACCAATAAATTTTGGAAACCTTCGGTTATGGCCGTCATGACCTTTACCCAGTTTTGTTTGACAACCTTGATTTTAGGTGCTGTTATTTTTGAATTGAAGATTGGCAGTTCTCCCTTTTTATTACTTCGAGATGTCGTTCAGGATGCTATTTTTGTAGTGAATCCCGAATTTATTCCTAAAGACGGCAATGGCTTGAATCCTTTGCTTCAAAATTATTGGATGGTCATCCATCCCCCGACGTTATTCTTAGGATTTGCGAGTACTGTAGTTCCTTTTGCTTATGCGATTGCGGGCTTGTGGATAGGTAAATATAAGGAATGGATTAGACCGGCGCTGCCTTGGGCACAATTTGCAGCAATGATTTTGGGCATAGGCATTTTAATGGGTGCCTATTGGGCTTATGAAACCTTGAATTTTGGAGGCTATTGGAACTGGGATCCTGTTGAGAATGCCATCTATATTCCTTGGCTCACTTTGATTTCAGCCATTCATACTATGATTGCTTATAAAAAGAATGAAAATGCGTTAAAGGCAGCCCTTATATTGGTCTTAGTGACCTATTTGCTTATTTTGTATTCTACCTTTCTCACCCGGAGCGGGGTGCTTGGAGAGACTTCAGTTCACTCTTTTACTGACCTCGGATTATCCGGCCAGTTGCTGCTTTTTCTAGTTTTATTCCTAGTGGGATGTGTCTTGCTGCTGGTGCGTGTTTGGAAAAAAATACCCTCAACAGATAAGGAAATGTCTGCTTATTCTAGAGAATTCTGGATTTTCATGGGGGCAACTGTGCTTTGCTTGATGGCCTTTCAAATTATTATACCTACTTCCATACCTGTATACAATGAGGTACTGGGTTTTTTTGATATTGCCTCCAATTTAGCTCCTCCGGCCGATCCAGTTCAATTTTATTCTAAATTTCAATTGTGGTTTGCAGTAGGCATTGCCCTATTATCGGGGACAGGTCAGTTTTTTTGGTGGAAGCGGATGAACTTTCAAGATTTCAAAATAGAAATTCAAAAGCCCCTAATGATTTCATTATTAATCTCAGCATTCATATTTGTTTTAGCGGAAGTACGAGAAGTTCCTTACATGATTTTATTGACTGCGAGTATCTATTCAATTACTGCCAATTTTGCTATTTTACTGCGTTTGAAGCGAACTAATGTTAAACTTTCAGGTGGTTCCATTGCGCACATAGGCGTAGGATTGATGTTGATTGGGATTCTCTTTTCTTCTGGATACAGTAAAATTCTTTCTAAAAACAATACAGGATTGCTTTACAGTAATGAGTTTCCCGATGAGATTAATTTGAATAATCTATTGCTTTTTTTGAATGAACCGCGGGAGATGGGTGATTATTCATTGGTGTATAAAGGCATGCGAAAAAAGACTACGGATTTGGGATATGTTGATGCCAATTTACTCACGGAAACAGACAATCCATTGATTTTGGAGGCCACTGATGATATTTATGTTGTCTCAGAATTGAGGGCATCTAAGGGAGATCAGGTTCGTATTACCAATAATGAAAATTCGTATTTTGAAGTATTATATGAGAAGGACAATGGCGATCATTTTGCGTTGTACCCGCGCGTGCAGCTGAATGATCAAATGGGCACCGTTTACTCACCCGACATCAGTAGAACCCTTACTGCAGACATGTATACTCACGTAAGAACGTTCCCTGATCCAGCTCAGGAAACCGACTGGGGAGAGGTTCAAGAGTACCAAGTGGCGGTTGGGGATGACTTTTTTATTAATGATTATGTTGCGACATTTAAAAAAATGGAACGCGTTGAGCAAGTGGAGGGTGTGACATTGATGAAAAAAGATGTAGCGGTAAAAGCCGTTATTGAAATACAAGGAGAATATCAAAATTATCTAGCTGCCCCGATTTATTTGATCAAAGATCAGATGGCGGGTAAAATACCTGCCACCATCTTTGATCTAGCGGCACGGATTACTGTTGAGTCCATAGATCCTGAAACAGACAGTTTCACTTTTGGGGTGCAACGGACTCAAAAAGATTGGATCATCATGGAGGCAGTAGAAAAGCCCTACATCAACTTACTTTGGATCGGTGCTTTATTACTGTGCTTTGGATTTTTTATTGCTATTTTACGTAGATATGAAGAGTTCATGATTTTTCGTAATAAAGGATTGGAGTCATAAAAAAGAGACAATGTGTCTTTAAGAATAGCTATTATTGGAGGTGGAAATGTAGCTACCCATTTTTTTAAGTCACTTGGTGAGAGAGGTGTCCACAAAATTTTTGTGCGAAAAAAGGAAGAAAATTCACACCTCCCTTTGACGCTTTTATCCGAGTCCAAAGATTTAAGAACATTAGACTTAGCCATAATTATCATCGCTGTATCGGATGATCAAATTATAAATGTGATGACTAATTATCATTTTGATCCGGATCAGATTATTCTTCATACTGCGGGATCTGTGGGCTTGGATGTAATACATCAAAAGCACGCAAAATGTGGCGTGCTTTACCCGTTAATGACGCTTTCCAAAGAAGATATTATTGATTACCAGCAAATGCCCTTATTAATTGAGGGAAGTGAGGGATCTGTTTTGTTGATCACCCAACTGGCTGAAAGTATCAGTCAACGTGTAGCTTATTTTGATTCTCAAAATCGAAAAATCATTCATTTGGCCGCTGTCATTGCCAATAATTTCACTACTTCACTTCTTTTGGACGTAGAGAAGATTCTTAAAAAATATCAACTAGATAAGCATTTACTGGTACCTCTTATGGAACAAACCATACATAAAGCTTTCAACTTGGGGAGTGCAAAATCTATGACAGGGCCTGCGGTAAGAAAAGATCGGAAGATTATAGATGTGCAGTTAGGTTTATTAAATCAGGATCCTGAAATACTCGATTTATATCAATTTTTCACCCATCGCATTCAAAAAACCAAAAGTGAGTCATCTGATAGCTGATATCAAGGGTTTTACCAAAGCCATTAGAATTCCCCATCTTTTTGGTATTGTAGTTGTACAATTCTTAACGGCATCCTATCTGCTGAAGGTCTCAAATGAGGTGGTTTTAAGTTGGGAATTTATTTTACTTATCGCTTCAATTACGATACTTGCCGCAGCAGGTTATTTGATCAATGACTATTATGACCAAAAGATTGATTTAATCAATCGGCCGGATAGGGTCGTCGTGGGCATACATCTACGTCGTCGTCGTGCATTGGCAGCACACATGGGCTCATCAATTTTAGCTATTATGATTGGTTTATGGGTAGACCGGTGGCTGGGGATTTTTAATTTTTTTGCTTCTTTTATGTTATGGCTCCATAGTAACTATTTCAGGAGAGTACTGCTGTTGGGGAATATTATGGTGGCACTAATGCATGTCATGATCATCTTAGTGGTTGCTGTGTATTTTCAAGCCTATAGCACCTATTTATTGGCCTATTCTTTGTTCGCTTTTGTAGCTATTTTTGTACGGGAAGTCGTAAAGGATTTTAGGGGGGTAAAGGGTGATGCCGTCCATGGAGTGGAAACTATTTCTGTAACGTGGGGGATTAGAACGGCTAAAAAAATTATTTATCTATCTATTTTCTGTGGTATTATTTTCATGATCTATTTTTTGGAAGGTGCGCTTCCCATGAATTCAGGCATCTATTTTTTAGCTTTATTGCCTTTTTTGGGTTGGTTTATCTATCGAATCCACACAGCTGATACCAGATTACATTATCGAACTCTGAAAAAGAGTATTGATTGGATCATTCTATCTGGCATCTTAAGTATATTTTTACTTCATGAATAGGTGTAACATTGCCATTTTTGCTTCAGGGGAGGGGTCTAATGCGGAAAATATCATTAACTATTTCAAAGGCAATGACGCTGTTAATGTGGTACTCATTGTCTCAAACAGAGCAGGTGCCGGAGTGCTCCAACGTGCTGAGAAACTGGAAGTGCCCCATTTAGTCTCTCAGCGAGAGGAATTAAATAATCCAACATTTCTGCTCTTATTGGAGCAGCAAAAAATTGACCTGATCGTTTTAGCTGGATTTCTTTTGAAAATCCCTACCTACTTAATTGCCGCTTTTTCTGATCGGATCATCAATATACATCCTGCTTTGCTCCCCAAATATGGAGGCAAAGGGATGTATGGTGATCAGGTACATAAGTCCGTTTTGTTAAATAAAGAGCTTCAATCAGGGATTACCATTCATTTGGTTAACGAGTATTATGATGAAGGTAAAATACTTTTCCAAAAAAGTTGTAAAGTCATGACGGATGATGAGAATAAGGATTTGGCCGAAAGAATTCATCAACTTGAATATCAATATTTTCCTAAAATCATAGAAGATTACATTAATAGATTCTGATCTCTTTTTAATTGTGTTTACTTTTGCACTTTAGAAAAATAATTCATGCAAAGCTGTACCATAAAATCTGCCCTAATTTCGGTTTACAATAAAGAAGGACTCGAACCCATCGTTAAAAAATTGTATCGCTTAGGCGTAGAGATATATTCGACCGGTGGTACCTATGCTTTCATTGATCAATTGGGCATAAAAGCAACGTTAGTCGAGGATGTGACGGAATATCCATCTATTTTTGGAGGGAGGGTCAAAACCTTACATCCAAAAATTTTTGGAGGCATATTGAACAGAAGAGCAGATACTGGAGATGCTGCGGAAAAAAAGAAATATAATATCCCAGATATTGACTTAGTGATTGTAGACCTTTATCCTTTTGAGGAAACGGTTGCTTCTGGGGGAACCATGGAGGAAATTATCGAGAAAATAGATATCGGGGGTATTGCCTTGATCCGAGGAGCAGCTAAAAACTTCACTGATGTGCTGATTATCTCCTCTAGAAATTATTATGGGGCATTTTTAGATTTGCTTGAGAAGGGCGATGGCCTGACGACGGTGGATCAAAGAAAATTATTTGCATTACAAGCTTTCCATGTTTCCTCCCATTATGATACGGCTATTTTTAATTTTATGAATGAATCCAAGGAGTTGCCTGTGCACAAAGTCAGCTATGAGCAAAAGAAACCCTTAAGATACGGTGAAAACCCGCATCAAGAAGGAGTTTTCTACGGGGATTTGAATGCCTATTTTGATCAATTGGGAGGTAAGGATATTTCTTATAATAATTTAATAGATATTGAAGCTGCGGTCCAAATCATTGCTGAATTTGATGAAGAACTAGCTTTTGGTATTTTAAAGCATAACAATGCTTGTGGCTTTGCCGTAGACTCAAATGTGAAAGCAGCATATCTTAAGGCGTATCAAGCGGACAGTACTTCGGCCTTTGGTGGCATTTTAGTCTGTAATAAAGAAATAGATCTGTTCGCAGCCAAAGAAATTCATAAACTATTTTTTGAGATTATTATTGCGCCTTCCTATGCCAAAGAGGCCTTGAAATTGCTGCAACAAAAAACGAACAGGATGATCCTTGTTCAGAAAAAAAGTTTTGAGGGTAAAGAGCAATTCAAATCTTTGTTAAACGGTATCGCTATTCAGGATTATAATGGTGCAACGGATCAGTTAAGTGATTTGAAGAGGGTAACTCAAAGGAAGCCTTCGCAAGCAGAAATTGATAACTTACTTTTTGCATCAAAGTTGTGCAAACATTCCAAATCAAATACGATTGTGCTGACCAATAATCATCAGTTATTGGCTAGCGGTGTAGGTCAGACCTCTCGAGTAGATGCCTTAGAGCAGGCAATTGCAAAGGCAAAGAAGTTTGGATTTGATTTACATGGAGCAGTGATGGCCTCTGATGCCTTTTTTCCATTTCCAGACTGCGTAGAAATAGCTGGAGTTGCAGGGATCACCGCCATCATTCAGCCGGGAGGGTCTATAAAAGATCAGTTATCCATTGATATGTGTGATCAGAAAAATTTAGCAATGGTCTTTAGTGGACGTCGTCATTTTAAACATTAGATTTAGATTTAAAAAGATTGATTATATTGTAAACAAATAAATACGTGGATTAATAATAATATGGGCATTTTTAACTTTTTTTCTAGTGATATAGCCATTGATTTGGGAACGGCTAATACTTTAATTATCCACAAAGATAAGGTAGTGGTAGATGAACCCTCCATTATTGCCATTGACATGGAGACCACTAAAGTATTGGCTATTGGCCGTGAAGCGATGCAGATGCATGAGAAAACTCATCATAATATAAAGACCATAAGGCCTTTGAAAGATGGTGTTATTGCAGATTTTCATGCTGCGGAGCACATGATTCGTGGAATGATCAAGATGATGGATAAAGATACAAAAAGTTGGTTTCCCACCTCCCATAGAATGGTCATTTGTATTCCCTCTGGTATCACAGAGGTAGAAAAAAGAGCGGTTCGAGATTCCGCAGAACACGCGGGTGCAAAGGAAGTTTATATGATTCATGAACCCATTGCTGCCGCCATTGGAATTGGCATAAACATAAGTCAACCGAACGGGTCAATGATTGTTGATATCGGTGGTGGGACCACAGAAATTGCGGTCATTGCACTTTCAGGAATCGTGGCTGACCAATCAATACGCGTGGCCGGAGATTCTTTTACCAAAGATATCTTAGACTACATGCGAAGACAGCATAATTTATTAATTGGTGAGCGTACTGCGGAGCGAGTGAAAATCGAGATAGGTTCTGCCTTAACTGAGTTAGATGATGGGCCGGAAGATTTTGAGGTCAGAGGGAGGGATCTGATGACAGGAATTCCTAAAGTAATAAAAATATCTTATCCCGAGATAGCTTTTGCTATCGATAAGTCAGTCTCTAAAATTGAAGAGGCCGTTTTAAAAGCGCTTGAAATATCTCCACCAGAACTTTCTGCAGATATATATGAAAACGGAATTTATTTAACGGGAGGGGGTGCGATGCTGCGTGGTTTAGATAAGCGACTTTCACTCAAAACCAAATTACGCATTCATATTGCTGAAGATCCGCTGAGGGCAGTAGTTAGGGGAACGGGTTTAGCCCTCAAAGAGCTCGAAAATTATAAACCTGTATTGATGACTTAAATGCAGCAATTATTTGTCTTTTTATTTCGTAGTCGAGTTTTAGCTTTTTTCTTTTTTTTGGAGTTGATCTCAATTTGGCTCATTTTTTCATATAATAACCTTTACAATTCATATCTATTTAATACCTCTAATAAAATTGTGGGTTCCGTCCTTGAAATGAATCATAATATTGATCAGTACTTTCAATTGGATGAAATTAATGAGAAACTTCTTGCCGAAAATGCATTATTGAGAGAAGAATTATCAAAAAAAAACTTAGGGATGATGGGCTACGATACACTCAAAGGGAATACCCATGTGATTCCAGCGCGCGTGATAAATAATGAGTTTCGAAATCCGGAAAATTACCTGACCCTAGACAAGGGATCCTTATCTCAAATTGAACCCGGTATGGCAGTCATTTCAAGAGAGGGAGCGGTGGGGATCATTAAGTCGGTCAGCAGTCATTTTTCTACGGTCGCTTCCATTTTGAACAGAAAATTAATGACTTCCAGTCAGCTCAACAAGACGAATACTTTATGTACGGTCCAATGGAACTTAGAGGGCCCTTTGGTGGCAGACGTAAAATATATTCCTCGCCATATCAATATAGGCATTGGAGATACGGTAAGTACCTCAGGCTATAATGTAGTTTTTCCTGCAGAAATTATGTTAGGCACTATTGTTTCCTATCAATTACCCGATGAGTCTCCTTTTTATGTTGCTAAGATTAAATTATCTTCAGATTTATCATCGATAGATGCTGTTTATGTGATAAGAAATCCATTAAAATGGGAGATGGATAGTTTACAAACTGTTTTATGAATAGAGTCAGTTGGAAATTGTTAACGTTTTATTTTGTGGGATATGTCATCTTTCAAATACCATTACTGCATAAATTTGTATTGTTCAACGTAGCTTTTAGCTTTTTCTACTTGGGATTTTTAGTCTTTTTTCCTTTGGGACAAAATCCTATATTAAGGTTGATAGTAGGTTTTTTAACAGGGTTATACATTGATTTTTTTTCCAATACGCCCGGCCTTCATGCAAGTGTATGCACTTTCATCATGCTTTTTAGAGATACTTGGTTAGGGACTATTTTAGAACATCAAAAAGGAGTTTTAGATATAAATATTTATATCTTAAAAATGAGAGGGGTATGGCTTTACGTTTTGCCCCTTATTTTCATTCATCACCTTATGATATTTTGGATTAATTATGGCAGTTGGATGGGTTTATTTATGACATTTGACCAAATTTTGGCCAGTACTATTTTTTCTCTTCTAAGCATTTTACTCATTAATTTGGTTATTTCTAAAAAGCCAATTCGGATATGAAAAGTCGGATTTTAGGTATAAAATTTTTTGTGATTATTACCATTTCTGTACTGTCCATGAGATTATTTAGTATTCAAGTTATGGATACAGATTATCAAGAAATTGCTAATCGAAATGTAATTCAAAAAAGCATTGAATACCCCTACAGAGGTCTTATATTTGACACAAAAGGGAAGCTTTTGTTGTATAATGACCCTGTTTTTGATTTAATGATCACGCCTAAAAATGTAGATTTATCAGATTCATTCTTGATTAAAAAATTACTGTTCATTACGCAAAGGGAGTTTGACCAGGCCTACCTAAAGGCAACATCTTTCTCTAGAAATTTGCCCTCTATATTTTATAAACAGCTGTCCAATGAAAAATTCGCAGCATTCCAAGATAGAATGAGAGATTTGGAAGGATTTAATATCAACTCACGAACTACACGGGGTTATGCTGAAATAGGATTGGCAAATATATTAGGTTACGTGGGAGAGGTGACTCAAAATCAGTTAAATATGGATACTACAGGCTATTATAAGTCTGGCGATAATATAGGGATCACAGGGATTGAAAAAACTTATGAAAGATCAATAAGAGGATTGAGAGGGGTTAAATACCGTAATGTAGATGTACAAGGGATCAATATGGGTTCCTTCGAGAATGGAGCTTATGATACTTTGCCTCAACCAGGAAAGAATTTGGTACTGACCATAGATGGAGCACTTCAGAAATATGCAGAGAGACTTATGGAAGGAAAAATAGGGAGTCTGGTAGCCATAGATCCTTCGTCTGGCGAAATACTCGCCTTGGTTTCAGCTCCATCTTATGATCCTTCATTGCTTTCAGGTAGGGGATTTTCTAAGAACTTTGGAACTATTCAGAGGGACTCGCTGAAACCTTTATTCAACCGTCCTTTACAGGCCATGTATCCGCCGGGATCGATGTTTAAGACTATTCAAGCTTTGATTGCGTTAGAACAAGATCAGGTGCAGGCGGATGAAATTATTACTGTGAATAGCAAACTCATTGGCGATCACGCGCCACTCGGTAAATACGATATGCAGCGTGCGATTACAAAATCTTCAAATAATTATTTTTTTAAAGTCTTTCGCAGGATCATTCAGCAAGGGGAGCATCTAAGTCCATTTATTGACAGTAGAATGGGTTATAATAAGTGGCGGGATTATGTTTTGCAGTTTGGTTTTGGTAAAATACTGGATATAGATCTTCCCAATGAGAAAGCAGGTTTTGTTCCAAGTTTGGAATTTTATGACCAAATTTATGGGAAGGAAAGGTGGAAGTTTTCTAATATTTATTCTTTGAGCATCGGTCAGGGAGAACTTTTGGTAACCCCTCTTCAAATGGCTAATCTGGGCGTAATATTAGCCAATAGAGGGTATTATTTTACCCCACATTTGGTCAAAAAAGTAGGTGTTGAAAGGTTAGATTTTAGTCAAAAGAGTTCCATAGAAATAGATACGGGGCATTTTGAGAGTATATTAGAAGGAATGCAGGCATTGGTATCCGTACCTGGATCAAGGGCATATATACCTGGTTTAGTTTTTTGTGGTAAAACTAGTACAGTTGAAAACCCGCAAGGTCTGGATCATTCGGGATTCATGGGCTTTGCTCCTAGGAATAATCCAAAAATAGCCATTGCGGTCTATGTAGAAAATGCGGGCTGGGGAGCACGTGCGGCATTGTCAACGGCTAGTTTGGCCATTGAAAAGTATGTAAACGGGTCAGTTAAAAAGAAATGGCTTGAGAATTATGTTTTAAAAGGGGATTTTCAAGATGCGAAGCCAGAATAAATACCAAGTAGATACCTTATCTGTGGTTTATTTTTTATCACTTGTTATGCTAGGGTGGATTAATATATATGCTGCGGACTATGATCTGGATGGGACTACCTCATTTTTTGATTTAAATCAAAGTTCAACAAAGCAACTTCTTTGGATTGGCGCTTCTCTCTTTTTGATTACAGTCATTTTTATTTTGGATTATCGGTTTTACGATTCATTTGGTTATGTAATTTGGGGCATATCCATTTTTTTTCTTTTGGCTGTATTATTTTTCGGCAAAGAAGTTGCAGGTTCAACCTCTTGGTTTGAGATTGGATTCATAAAAATCCAACCATCTGAGTTTGCTAAAATTGCCACGGCTATCGGGTTGGCAAAATACCTTAGTTCACAGAGTGTTGGAGTATCTGATAAGTATAAGTATAAGTTGGGTATTTCTGCATTGTTATTTTTAATTCCGATGGGGCTCATTATTTTGCAAGGGGACTTGGGTTCCGCGATGGTGTTTGGAAGTTTGATTCTGGTATTATTCAGAGAAGGCCTTTCTGCGAAGTTATTGTTTTTCTCTTGCTATGCAGTTCTATTGTTTTTATTAACTCTTTTGATAGATCAATGGATACTACTTTTTATGGTACTTGCCTTGTTTTTGATAGGCTTAGGATTATTCATAAAGAATAGAAAAGCCCTAATTGTTATATTTGGGTTATCTATCTTAAGTTTTGGGTTAATTAAGAGTGTTGATTTTGTATTGAATCAAGTGCTTAAGGAGCATCAGCAACTGAGAGTCATGTCCCTGATCAATCCAAATGCAGACCCACTCGGTATTGGATGGAATGTGATGCAATCTAAAATAGCCATTGGTTCGGGCGGTTTTATGGGTAAAGGTTTTTTGAAAGGGACGCAAACTAAATTTGATTTTGTGCCTGCCCAAACTACGGATTTCATTTTTTGTACCGTAGGAGAAGAACAGGGATGGTTAGGAGCGACTTTAATTATGATATTGTTTGGGGCTTTCTTTTTGCGGCTATTGACGATAGCGGAACGCCAAAAATCGAGGTTTGTAAGAATTTATGGTTACTCAGTGGTATCTATAATGTTTTTTCATTTCGCTATAAATATAGCCATGACCATTGGTTTATTCCCGGTTATAGGAATTCCGCTTCCTTTTTTCAGTTATGGGGGATCGAGTTTTTGGACTTTTACCATGTTACTCTTTATTCTCCTTAAGTTGGACAGTCAAAGAATGGACCAACTAGAGCATTGATTAGCGAAATTTTCTGAAGATAATTTTTAATAGTTCCTTTACAATTTCAGCATTCATATCCCATTGATGTTCCTTAGCATCATTTCGGATTAAATGCTCCACAGCAGCATCAAAATTTTCTAAGTGCTCAATTTTTGTGATGGTGGCTTTAAATTTTTCATCACTGTCGCCAAATAATTCTTTCACAAACATATACTGATGATTGATTGAAATATTAGACAAAATATTGGTAATCCGTTCTTCCTGATGGGTGTCTGCTATCGTTTTGGTTTCAGATTGGAATTGCTCATTGATAGTTTCAAAGTCTAACTTTGATAATTCAGGTTCTTTCTTGTAGCCTAAGTCACCGTTGAGGTCTTCTAGTGCGCTTGCAGCATTTTTCTTATTTTTATAAACTTCAACGATGGGATCTTCTAATGGGAAATCATAAAGTTCATCTTGTTTTCCAGCGTCTGGATCAATTTCATCTAAGGTTTGAAATTGATCCATTGAGTCATCCTTATCAGTTTCCAAAGAAAAGTCACTTGTTGATCTTTCTAATTCATCATTTTCAAAATCATCGTTTTTTGTTGCTTCCTGCTCACGGATTGATAAAGTGTCTTCACTAGATGAAGAAGTTTCCGACTGATCTACCTTTTTAACCGAGTTCTCGGCAGGCGCATTATCTATTTGGGCTTTGGCGACTTCAGAGAGAGTTTTCTTGTCATCTGGCTGATTTGAGGCAGATCGATTGCTACTTGTTGAGTGTGCTACTAGATCTTCATTTTCTGGACTGGGCGGGTCTTCTGTCACCTCTTTCTCGGAATCATCTTGCACTTTTGAGGCCATTTCTACCTCATAAGGGCTCGCTGATTCGGTTTTAGGAGCACTTTTTCCAATAACTACTTCTGATGGTGGATCACTATCTTGTGGGTCTGAGGGGTCTTCAGCGCTGTCCATTTGATGGATGGTTTCTTGTATTTTATCTTCAACATCGTCATGCCTACCCGAAAGCTCTGTAATGATTAAATTTCGTTCATTATTTTTTTTAATGGATGGACTAACCTCGAATAATTCTTGTTTTTCTATAATGAGAATTTCAGATAGCCGCTCAATAAGTGGATGCTTATCAAGCGTTTCTTTCTCAAAAAAAGCAACGGCGTACTTTTTTAGGTGTTTGAGATCACGTATGTCAAAGTCATTTAGAAAATCTAGTATTAAGGATTTATGAAATACTAAGTATTTTGCAAACTGTGGGACCAATTTTTTAGTTTTGAGTAATTCTGGTCTTTTTTTGATTTCATTATTTAAGTAGGTTGCAGGATCGAAATTGAGAATAATAAGATCTTCGACTGCTTTTTCGATGATAGGTTTGAGATTTTCGGCATTGATAAAAATATTTTGGGAAAGGATATTCATGAACTTTGAAATCATTACTTTCACTTCTGTTGCATGATAATCAAAATAAGGGCTTTCAATCCGTTGCATCTCCTCTTGCCAGCGTTCGAAGAGAGATTTAATGATGAATAGATTTAACTGTTTGATAGGTGAGATATATAGAATTTCTTTACCTGTGAGCTTTTCTTTTTCATTGAATGCCTGTGCAATCAGTTGCTCTGAAAAAACAGTTTTATATTGACTGATAAAGGATGAGTTTAATTTTTCTTGTAACATAAGTGCATCAAAAAATGCTAAGTCTAATAATTCTAGTGCTAGGTAAAGCTATTGATTAGGAGGATAAAAATGAAAGCCTAAAGATTATTTTATAGTATGCAATGAATTTCTTATTAGGATAATTAAAATGAAAGTATGCCAATCTTTAAAATTTTTAACAGTTCCCGATATTTTAAAATTATTTTTTCGTGATATCTTTAAATCAGTTTTAAAGGTGAAAATGATTGAATGCATTAGGCATGAAATATATTTAAGGTAAGTCATTGTTAAAAAGGTCTAAATTATTTTATAATGGGACAAATTGAAGTGATATGTGGGCCCATGTTTGCAGGTAAAACGGAAGCCCTTATTGGAAGATTAACCGAGGCTTCAAAAAAGGGAGCCCATGTCCAAATTTTCAAACCAGTGTTAGATAGTCGGTATGCTGAAGAGGTGATTATGTCACATAATTCAAACAGCTTACCCGCTTTGCCTGTGCGCAAGGCCAAGGACATCCTGAGTAAAATTAACTATTGTGATGTCGTGGGCATTGATGAGGTTCAGTTTTTTGATGATGGACTTATCATCGGTGTCAATATTTTGGCCAATCAAGGGAAGCGTGTAGTCCTCTCAGGCTTAGATATGGATTATCTTGGCAAGCCTTTTGATTTAGTTGCCCGTCTCATGAGCATAGCCGAATATGTCACTAAATTACAGGGGATATGTACGCAATGTGGAGCTGCCGCTTTTTTTTCACATAGATTATCGAAGTCCAAACGAAAAATATTGCTTGGAGAGCGAGAAGAGTATGAAGTATTGTGCAGAGCATGTTTTTATGATTAGAAAGAGCATTTATTTCGTTATTGCTTTAATGGCATTTTATCAAACCTCCTTGCTGGCACAGCAGATGGCTGTAGGATCTTGGGAGAGTCATTTTAGTTATGCTGAAGGACGCCATCTTGCCCTTGGAAATGGCACAGTGTTTTGTGCTACAGTTCATGGACTTTTCAGCGTGAAGGAGAATATTGTGGAAGTCGTGGATAAAAATAGGGGACTTTCCGGCGTCAGTATTTCAGCGCTAAATTTTTTCGATGAGGCACAGTTATTAGTGATTGGTTACGAAGAGGGGATGGTTGATCTCGTTTATACGGATCACATAGTTTCGATTCAAACGATAAGTAAGATTGAAATGATTGCTTCAAAATCGATCAATGATTTTGTGAGTCAAGGAAATCATATTTATATTTCTACCGATATGGGTATCGCCTTACTTGATTTGACTACTGAGGAGATCAGCGATTTTTATAGTGAAATTGGGCCTAATGGAGGGATGGTGTCTGTTCAGGATTTATTTATATATAATGATAGTTTGTTTGCTGTATCAAGCGAAGGCATTATAGTGGCGGATTTAAATACAAATCTTTTTGATTTTAATAATTGGGGACTTTACCCAGAAACTTACATTTTTAAATCGGCGAGTATATTTGAGCTTTTGGATGGTCTAGCAATTTTAAATGAAGATTATTTATTTATGAAATCCAATGAGGTATGGGATACCTTGTTGTTCTTGCCAGAAGTAATGAATCAAGTGATTTCAACGAATCAAAACACTTATTTTTTATCAGATCAAGGGGTTTATGAAATGGTAGAGAGAGTCGTTGTGCCCTTAATACAAGAGCGCTTTAGTTCGGGTCATGACCTTATAGTGAATGGAGAAGAATTTTGGATTGCTGATGGAGATTTGGGTTTGATCCATATCACTAAAGATATGGATCAACGGGTGAGACCCAATGGTCCTATATACGATAAAATATCAGGAATGGATATCATTGGAGACGATTTATATGTCTTTCATGCCCCTGATCCAGATACATCATTCACTGAAACTATCGAGGGTTATTCCGTATTTAGCGGAGATCAATGGGAGGAGCATGAGATTGAGGGCTTCAATAATATTTCAGGGGCAGTACAGTTTAGAGGTCAGTTGTTTTTATCTTCCCATGGACAGGGCCTGTATGATTATTCGGCTGCAAAACTACTTACCGATCCAGAATTAAATAATGCTTGGATTACCGACATGTGGTCTACGGATGATCTTTTATGGTTTACTAATTATATGAGTCAGGTACCTTTAGGCAGCTTTGATGGAGAAAGCCTTTCTTTTTTATCTAGCGATCAATTGGGGACTACTACCCCGTTGTCCTTAAATGGTTCATCCGAAAATGTATTATGGATTAAAAATAGTTCCATTGAGGGTTATGGAGTTAAAGCTTTTGATCCTTCAAAAAATTTAATTTGGGGGTTGGGGCCTTCATCGAATACCCCTTCAACTGCAGTCAATGATATTGAAGTGAATCGAGATGATGAGCTTTGGATGGCAACGAAAGGGGGCCCGGCTTATTTTATAGATGCCTCTTTCATTTCCGAAGAAGCGCAAGCTTATGTACCTTATTTTGAGAATGAGGTCTTATTTGAAGATGAAAATGTTACTGCCGTGGCATTTGATGGCGGAGATCGATTGTGGTTGGGCAGCGAGCGAGGTTTATGGGCTTTTAGCAAAACACTTCAGACGCAGATGCATCATTTTACCAGTGAAAATTCATTTTTACCTTCAAATACGATTTTGGAATTGGCTTATGATGGTCAATCAGGCGTTCTCTTCGTATTAACGGAAGAGGGCTTAGTCTCTTACCAAACTAATTCAACGGCACCTCTATCATCAAACAGTCAGATTACCATCTATCCCAATCCCATAACGGCTGGTTATGACGGAGATCTGATTATTTCTGGGATCGTCGGGGATGCCTTGATAAAGTTTGCTACGATTGAGGGGACAATTTTATATGAGACCCAAGCCAATGGAAGTACGGCCTCTTGGGATTTGATAAAGTTTAATGGGGAGCGGTTATTAAATGGAATCTATTTGGTCTTTGTTACAGACTTAAATGGGTTGGAAAAATGGGTTGGAAAATTTGCAATTGTGAGATGAATATCAAAACAGAGGGTATCGTGATCAATTATATTAAGTACAAGGAGTCATCTATCATCATCAATATATTGACCAGAGAGTATGGGTTTCAATCTTTCATACTTAATGGAGTGCGAAGTGTAAGATCAAAAAAGAGTATAGGCTTTTTTCAGTCTTTAAATATACTTGAGTTGGTGGCTTATAAATCTCCTAAAGCAGACCTTTATCGGCTCAATGAGTTTAAAATTCGTCATTTGACCCCCTCTTTTCAGATTAATTTAAAAAAAAGTGCCATGGTGATGTTTTGTACCGAACTTCTGAGCAAAACCTTATTTCATGAACGAGGTGAGAATCGGGACCTGTATCAGTTCTTAAAGAATGAAATTATTATTTTTGATGGATTAAAAGAGGGCTTTGAGTCTTTTCATGTTTATTTCTCAATAAAATATGCCAGATATTTAGGTTTTTTTATTCAGTCAGTTGAGCGTTTACTCCCCTTTAAGGAGAATTTAAGTTCACCACTTTATATATATTTGAACAATATTATTCGATCGGAATGCTATACCAGCGAGTCGACTACAGGAATGTTAAGAAGTACGGCATTAAAACACATTATTAATTACTATAGTCTTCATGTGGAAAATTTTGGTGAGATTAAGTCATTGAAGGTTTTATCTCAAGTTTTCAAGTGAAGCCCCAATCCAATTATTAAAATAACAGCAATGAATTGACTATTCGACGGGTACGATATATCATTTTTTTACGTGATGTTTTAATACTATCGGTATCAGCATTTGGGGGACCTCAAGCTCATATTGCTATGTTTTTAGATATGCTGGTTAAAAAGCGGGCTTATTTATCAGAAACGGATTTGATTGAGCTTTTTGCCTTGTGTCAAATTTTACCTGGTCCTACTTCCACACAAACAATAACGGCGTTGGGTTATAAAATAGGGGGATCTAAATTGGCTTATTTAACGCTTTTGGTTTGGGCATTACCGGCAGTGTTATTGATGATGGCGGCGGCTCTAACCGTTGATGTTTTTAATGATCAAAATATATCTTTAGAATTTTTGAGATATGTTCAGCCTATGGCGGTGGGGATTGTTGCTTATTCGGCCTATCGAATTTCAAGTAGTGTGGTTTCGAGTATCGAAGGTTACCTCTTGATGGCTTTTGCGGCAGTTTGTTCCTTTTATTTACGCTCGCCGTATGCGTTTCCAGTCTTATTATTGTTGGGAGGTTTTATAACGGCTTTTAAATATAAACAACAACCCGAGTCTGAAAAATTACGATTGAATATTAATTGGATTCATTTTATTGCATGGGCTGCGGTCTTATCAGTAGCAGGAATATTTGGCACATTTTTTAATTTTCTTCCCGTTAAGATTTTCGAAAATTTTTACCGTAATGGGTCTTTAATTTTTGGTGGAGGTCAAGTCCTCATTCCTTTGCTCTTTACGGAATTAGTGGAATTTAAAGATTGGCTTACCTCCGAAGAGTTTATTTCTGGTTACGCCCTTGTTCAAGCAGTGCCGGGACCTACATTTTCTTTTGCTGCTTATTTGGGTGCCCTGATTATGTCTGATTTGGGCACGGGAGGACAAATTCTAGGAGGCCTACTTGCAGCAGCAGGTATTTTTTTGCCGGGTACTTTTCTTATTTTCTTTGTTTCAAAGTTTTGGGAAGATGTCAAAAGATATCGAATGATTAAAGCTTCTTTGGAGGGAATTAATGCAGTCAGTTCAGGTTTGGTAATCGCAGCGACCCTCTACTTGTTAGAACCCATTCCTATTTCAGGAACAAATTACGGGTTAATTTTAGGTACGTTTGGGATCTTATTCTTTACTAAAATCCCAGCGCCCTTTGTGATTTTGGCTGGGCTAATCATGGGATTTGTCATCAGCTAAAGATTAAAAAGCGTTGATCAGTGATCAGTCTTAATCTTCTATTTTTTCAAAGTCAAACTCTTCCAAAAACTTTTGCGCTTGTTCAACATTTTGAAAGTTAAACATTTTGGTATCTCCTTTATTACTAAAGATCTCAATTTTAACGGCTTCTACTTCTTTATTATTGGCCAGCGGGTTAGATATCAATCGGGCCGTATCAGACGCATTTTCTTTGACCTTAAAAGTTAGGGCAACCGTTTTTCTTTTAACTCGGCCACAATAAGAACACGAAAATTCTTGGCTTATACTACCGTCCCAAAATTCTGTTGCTTCCTCTATTACTTCTTCTTTTACAAGACGTAAGGTTCGAAAACCGCAATTATCACATTCATGTGCATTGAGATGGCCTTTGTATTTTTCTATGTGCGTGTAGCCTGTTTCTTTATCAATCCATACATCGTAATCCACGGAAAAAACATTTTCTTCAGCTTGCTGCCCTTCATCTAGATAGGCATCCTCTTCTTCCTCACTGAGCAATTTCATCTTGTTCCCAGTAGTTGGATTGATTCTTGGGGTATACCTCAATTTTTCAAGTCGAGCACTAATTTTTCCGGGGTAGTAATAGGTAAATATTAGGTGAGCAACATATCCATATAGTGTCCCAAAGCAGAGACCCATAAAAGCCCTGATGGCAAACCACGGCATAGGAGCCCTTTCGACAATATCTTCTTGCAGAATGTTTACTAAACAGAAAATGGACAATGCAATCATAATTTGGGAAAAACGGAGCACTTTAATCTCAGATTCGCTGGCAACTTCGTGTTTCGCCTTCATCGATTTTTTGGTACTATATACGATCCAATAAATCACTACTGATAAAATGGAAATAATTAAAAATGCGATGATTAGCCATTGCATGGTTACTGCCCAAAGGTCTAAAAAGGTTAGTTCACTATCTTGCATGTTCATTGCTTTATTGATTAGAATCAAGTAAAATTAATATAAATTCATTGAAAAACAGATGTCAAGATTAAAGAAATGCTGAATTTTACTTGAAATGAAACCAAATAGATCTTTCTGAAAGGAGTAAATAACCTCAAAACAGGCATAGATTGGGGCTATTAAATTGCTTTTAGGACAATTATTACAGATTATACTCAATAAGAAATAAGTGAATCAGCCAGTTCAAATAAGGTCTTAGCATGCATGAAAATTTCATCTCCATTGTTATAAACAGGATAAAAACCTTCACTTTTCCAAATTCGACGTCCAATGTAAGCCTTTATTAAAAGTTGCATTCGTTCTTTTGAAAGTTTAAATTGAGAGGGATTAAAGATGATACCATTCTTATCGGCTTGCAATTGGATTTCTCTCAACTGCTGTGTGCTTATTTGATAGTCAGAAATAAATTTTTGTAATCCCAATTCTTTTAAATATTTTTCATTTGTCGTAGCATAGGACAAGGCATATTCGGCGAGGGTGTTTGACGTAAATAATGCATTCAAATAAGCACTATTATGACTGGTATCGTAGGGCACAAAATAATCTGGGACGATGCCCCCGCCTCCATGAACTGTTCTGCCGTTTTCGGTTTTATAAATCAAGGTATCATTGATTTGCATACTGTCCTTAACGAACATCTCACCATTGGCAAACCGTTCAAAATATTCTTCTCGATATTCGGTTGGCGTATTTTCATAAGGTTTTTGAATGCACCTACCGCTAGGGGTATAATACCTTGAGATCGTTAATCTTAATTGACTGCCATCTCCAAGATCAATAGGCATTTGAACCAGCCCTTTACCAAAAGTTCGACGCCCTACTATGAGGGCTCGGTCATGGTCCTGTAATGCACCAGCAACAATCTCTGAGGCGGATGCCGAGCCTTCATCAACGAGCACAATTAATGCACCTTTTTTAAAGGTTCCACGAGGAGTTGATCGGTGGGTATTATTAAACCGATCTTGTTTCCCTTTGGTATAAACGATCATTTTATTTTCTTCGAGAAATTCATCTACCATTGAGATTGCTCGGCCCATGTAGCCTCCAGGATTGCCTGTAAGATCTAAGATAAGTTTGGACATATTCATTTGGTTCAAGGCCTCAAGGGCTACTTTGAATTCTTTAAAGGTGGTAGCTGAAAATCTACTTATTTTAATATAACCTATCTCATCATCCACCATATAATGGGCATCTACTGAATATTGTGGAATAACGTCTCTTTCAATACTAAATTTGAGCAGTTCTTTTCGTCCATGGCGTTGGATATAAACAGCTACGCTAGATCCTTTGGGACCCCTTAATCTTTTGACCACATCACTATTTTTCATTCCAACGCCAGCAACAATATCTTCATTCACACGGATGATTTTATCACCTGATTTTATCCCTAATTTTTCTGAGGGGCCACCACTGAGCGGGGATATTACGTTTATAGTATCATGAAAAATATTAAATTCAATACCTATGCCGTCAAAATTACCTTGGAGTTGCGCGTTCATATAAGCACTATTCTCGGCATTGATATAAGATGAATGAGGATCCAATTTGGCAAGCATCTCCTCAATGACCGTTTCTACCATTTTATCTTCCGACACTTCATCTACATAGTTCTCATCAATATAAGATATAATTTTTTTTAATTTGTTAAAATTTTTGTTGAAAAATGTTTTTTCAGCATCTATTCCGGTTATTTGGGTACCAATAAGCACACCTAGGCTGATCGATAGACTTATGTAAAGGAGTAATTTGTTAGTTTGATTAGCTCGCGGATTTTGCATAATATACTCTTCATTTAAAAATGTAAAGATCGGTCAAAATAAAATATTAGAGGCAGGCTTTTGAAATTTGATTTTTTTGGTGTGGATGATTTTCGAATTTTTATATTTGTAGTTCCATGCAAATGATAGACAAAACTATTTCAATGCTTCTTACAGAAAATCCAATTCATGGGAGGGTTCTGCACAGTTTGGGTGTCGATTTCGAAGCTAATTATGATCGATCTTTAGCGGAGGTTTGTAAAGTTTTCAAGTGGAACCAAAAAGCGATTGTAAAAGCTTTTGAATTAGAAAACATCAATATAAAACCAACTTATGAAGAACTCAAAAAACGTTCATTAGGGGAGCTTATTGTTTGTTTAAAACAATCACATGTTACTTTCGTCAAGGAATGTTTACCCTATATTGGTGCTTTAATTGATAAGTTAAAAGGTCCAGCACCACTGATTACGGATTTGAAATTAGTATTTCCACTCTTTTTTGAAGATTTCGTTACCCATATCCATGAAGAGGAAGATGGATTATTTGATTATATTAAGATTTTAGTGGGCATAAAACAGGGCAAAGTGATCAATCCCTTAAAAAAATTATATCGGCTCAGGGAGATTAATTTAGCAACCATCGCTTTAGATCATAAAGATGAAGATGAAATGAAAAGTATGAGGGTGTTGGTAGCGGAACTCCCGGAGACAGAATTGATCATGAGTCTTGTCAAGAAAGAATTTCAAGCATTTGATCAGCTTTTACGGTTTCATGCCAAAATAGAGGATCAACTTCTGTTTCCAAGGGCAATCGCAATGGAAAAACAAATTTGGGCTGACATTATGCAGCACTCAGTGAATAACTAATGGGACGCATTCTAGCAATAGATTACGGGTCGAAGCGTAGTGGCATAGCCACTACGGACCCATTGGGGATCATAGCTACGCCACTCGAGGTGTTATTAACCCATCACATTTTCGATTTTTTAACTCAATATTTCGAAAAAGAAGAGGTAGAAAAGGTGGTGGTTGGCTGGCCACAAAGGCGAGATGGATCTGATACTAATAATACTCCATTGGTGAGGGCTTTTTTAAATAGATTTAAGAAATTATTTCCTGAGATGCCTGTGGCTTTGCAGGACGAGTGGAATACTTCAAACTTGGCCATGACGGCGCTCATTGAGAGCGGAGTTAAGAAAAAAGGGAGACGAGATAAGCTTGCCATCGATCAAGTTAGTGCCGTTTTAATTTTACAATCTTATATGGAATTAAAAAAATGATATATCCTATTACGCTTTATGGCGATCCTATTTTAAAAAAACCTGCAAAAAAGGTTGCTTCAGATCAAAAGGACGTGTCGGTACTTGTTGCAGATATGTTTGAAACCATGTCTCATGCCAGTGGGGTAGGGTTGGCAGCCCCTCAAATCGGGAAGTCTTTGAGAATATTTGTGATGGACAGTACTCCGATGAAGGCGTCAGAAGAGCCAAGTGAGCCGGGCTTGAGGCAAGTGTTTATTAACCCGGAAATTATTGAGGAGTATGGCGAAAAATGGCCATTTGAGGAAGGTTGTTTGAGTATTCCGGGTATTAGGGAAGATGTTCTGCGTGCGTCCCATGTAAAAATTGCTTTTTTTGATGAACTCTGGAAACAACATACCTGTGAATTTGATGGGGTAGATGCTCGTATTATTCAGCATGAGTACGATCATATCGAGGGCATACTATTTACAGACCATATCTCAGCTTTTAAGAGAAGGTTACTTAAAGGTAAATTGACGAATATCAGTAAGGGAAAAGTAGACGCGGAATATAGGGTTAAAGTACCTTATCGAAAATGACGGATTTAAAAATAAGCCTCATTCAATCTGATTTATACTGGGGAAATATTGAGGCCAATCTGGCTTATTTTGAAGAAAAAATATGGGCCATTTCGGAGGAAATAGATCTGATTGTTTTACCTGAGATGTTTTCTACTGGATTTACAATGAATGTAAAGCAGTTATCAGAGCCTCCACATTTCAGAACTTTTCGATGGATGGTGCAAATGGCGAATCAAAAGAAGTCGGTCATCATGGGATCTTACATCATCAAAGAAAAGAATAGTTATTTTAATCGCTTGTATGCGGTTTATCCAGATGGTACGTATCGCTACTATGACAAAAAGCATTTATTTGCTTTAGGAAAGGAGCAAGATTTTTTTGAGCCTGGAGAGGAGAAGACTATCATCACTATAAAAGGGTGGAAGATCTGTCCGCTAATTTGTTATGACCTCAGATTTCCAGTTTGGTCGAGATTAAATTCTAATGGCCTTGACTTATATGAATATGATGTGTTAATTTATATTGCCAGTTGGCCAAAAATGAGGATTAATGCTTGGGATACTTTGTTGAGTGCACGGGCGATAGAGAATCAAAGTTATTGCGTCGGGGTAAATCGGACGGGCATAGATGGCAATGGATTGGAGTACCTTGGACATTCGTGCGTCTATGATTTCTTAGGAGATCGACAGGCAGATCTTGGAACGTCAGTTACCACTTTGACTACTGTACTGAGTAAGGAGGGCTTGAATCTTTTTAGGAGTAAGTTCCCTTTTCAAAAAGAGGCTGATCCCTTTAATTTTCTTTAAGTAGTAGGTTTATTTTTTGAATGAAAGGGTCGTAGGCTTCAAAAAAACTAATAGGTATTTTTTGCTTTAACTTTTCCAACAATATACAGGTGTTTAAACTGATTATGGTGTGCTCTTGAGTATTTTGCAGGACTTGATTCAAGATTTTACTCAATCCATTGATACGATGCCCCGATTCAAAAGTTAAAATGATTAAGCAATCAGGATTTTCAGATATGAATTGGGAGGCCAACTCAAAAAATAAAGTATCAGAGAAGGCATCTAAATGAAAGTAGTCCAGGGTATTTGTTAATTTTGAGAGCGCTTGAATGATGGGACTGTGATAACTTCCCATAGGAAGCTCATCGGTTGACTCATAAATCAATACTGATCTCATCATAATAATTGTTTAATGCAATTTATATTTGATCCATGGAAAAATTCATAGAATATCTGTATTCCAAGTTTTTATTATGTAGCAGCGTATCTATTGACAGTCGCACCGTAGCTGAAGGAGCGCTGTTTTTTGGACTTAATGGTCCAAATTTTAAAGGGAGTAAATATGCTGCGGCTGCCTTAGAGAAAGGAGCATCTTTTGCGGTTATAGATGATCCTGATGAGGCTAATGATCCAAAAATTATTTATTGTGAAGATCCATTAAAAGGCCTACAGGATCTTGCGAAGTTTCATCGTGCATTTTATAAAAAATCATTAATTGCTTTGACTGGTTCTAATGGAAAAACCACGACTAAGGAGTTAATGTTTCAAGTATTAAGTAAAAAATACATTACCCATGCTACCAAGGGAAATTTAAACAATCGCATTGGCGTACCGTTGACCCTGTTGGGAATTACTCCACAGACCCAAATGGTAATCATCGAGATGGGAGCGAATCACGTGGGTGAAATCAATGAATTATGTCAGATGGCTCAACCGACCCATGGATTAATCACCAATATTGGATATGCCCACACAGCTACTTTTGGTGGATTTGAAGGAGTCGTCAGAGGGAAGAGTGAGTTGTTTGAATACCTGCGAACTTCCCATGGATTGCCATTTATAAACATAGAAGATAAAGTACTGGCCAATATGACTAAAAGATTTAAAGAGAAGATTACGTATCCCAGTACTGATATGGTGTTCGTTGCTGCTCAGCCCATGGTATCTTACGAAAGGGCTGAAGTGACTCATCAGACTCATCTTCTCGGTGCATACAACTACATGAATTTAGCGGCAGCCTATGCCGTAGGTACTTACTTTGAAGTTGAAGAGGAATCAATAATTGATGCCGTAAATAACTACCAGTCGGATAATATGCGATCTCAATTGTTATTAAAAGGAACGAATCAGATACTCCTTGATGCGTACAACGCAAATCCTGATTCCATGCGGGTAGCATTGAGAAGCTTAGAATCATTTGAGGGGGATAAAGTTGCGATTTTAGGAGATATGAATGAGTTAGAAGATAGTGCAGCGGCGCATTTTCAATTACTCCAAGAAGCAGATCAAATGGGATTGAGAATGATCATCACGGTAGGACCCCAGATGGCCTTGATCAAGGGCCGTTTTCCAGAAGTTAAATGGTTCGGCACTGCAACAGAGGTTACTCATTTTGTCCGAGAGATGTCCTTTGAGCATACTACCGTTTTACTAAAGGCATCAAGATCGATCGAATTGGAGGGGGTTGTCTCATCTTTTAATTAAACAATATGGAACAAGTTTTTCAATTTTTAAAAAAACTAAAGGAGCACAACAATCGTGAATGGATGCAAGACCATAGAGATCTTTATCTGGAATGCAAGACGGGGGTTACTGAGCTGATCCTACAATTGATCAATGGAATTAGTCAGTTTGATTCGGGGATCGCAAGCTTACAGCCCAAAGATTGCCTATTTCGCATCAATCGAGATATTCGATTTAGTAACAATAAAGACCCTTATAAAACCAATTTTGGAGCTGCGATTACTGCAGGGGGAAGAAAAACAGGAAATCCTTCCTATTACCTACATATTGCTCCTGATAAATCATTTTTTGCGGGAGGGATGTACATGCCCAGTCCGGATAAGCTCAAAAAAATTAGGCAAGAGATTGATTACAATGCTTTGGCACTTAAGGCAATCACATCGGAAGTCTCTTTTTTTAAAACCTTTGGACCCATTACAGGCCAGGCTTTAAAGACCAGTCCAAAGGGCTACACTTCAGATCATCCAGAGATTGCATTATTGAGATTAAAATCCTTTTTGGTGAAAAAGGACCTAACCGACCATTCCTTTCATTCATCCCATCATTTGTCTCGATTGATTACTTTGGGTGAGATGATTCATCCCTTTAACAAGTATTTAGAGATTGCTATCAGTTAGTGTAAAATAAATTCACATTTGTTTGCAATAAATGATAACTCAGTTAATTTTGTAGTCCATTTTTAGGGCGCTTAGCTCAGTTGGTTCAGAGCACCTCGTTTACACCGAGGGGGTCGGGGGTTCGAATCCCTCAGCGCCCACATCTTCTAATGAGTTTACCATTTTATCTTTCAATATTGATGATAGTATGTTGCCAATGTATTACATCTTTTCATCCATAACCTTTATATTATTATTTTAATGTTAATATAAAATTAAGAGCCAATTATCTGAATATAAACTACTTAAATAGTTATTTATCAATGTTTTAGATGAAAAAAAGGGATGGTTTTTATGTCATCCCTATTGATTTTCTCACTTTTATTTATTTAGCAAAGGTTTAAGATAATCCCTACTTTTGAATTATGTCAATCAGTGATAGAAAGGTGTTGTAATCATTGTTAATTAGGTTTTCAACCTCTTTTGAAGACTTATAATCATTGAATTCCTTTTCTTCTTTCATCTTTTCCTTTAAGTGTTTTTAAGGCATTATTATCCATACATTTAAGTTTAACATATCTAACTTACAAAACTATTTTTAAGTTATTTCATCCCAATTACTAACTAAGTATTTTACTGAATCTGAAACTTCAACTTTACATTTAATAGTTTTAGCAATTTTTAATGCCAGGACGGTGGATGGAATGTAGATACCATTTTCAATAGTATAATTACTCTTTCTCGATACTTCTGCAAACACTGGTATTCCTTAACCTTTTCAAGCCCAGATGAGTCCTATCAATGATTTTTGGTTTGGCGATCTAAATAGGGATACTTATACGGATATTGTGATGGTTTCTAATGACAAAAATGGTTCTAGTCCTATTGGCTCATATAATGCAAATACGGGAGGTATTTTGTTTGGATCTTCCGAGGTAGGTCTTTTTCAGAGTTTCGAGTTTTTCCAGAGTCAGTGTCACCTGAGCGATAATAGAATTCTTCTCCTTGATGATGAGCAATGGGTTTTGATTCCCAACGCAGGCAACTTAACCATTGCTCTTTTGAAAATAGGGCAGTAATTGATTTTTGGAATGTTAGGTGGATGTAAGAAGTCAGTTGACTTTGGAACTTTCTCTTCGAATTACTTTGGTTTTAATAATCACCGTTTCCTCGCTGACTTTTGATGTGGCACTGATTTTAGAAAAAAGTAGCTGAGCTGCCTTCATACCCATTTCAAAACCGGGTTGATCTACGGTAGAGATTGAGGGCTCATAGAGCATTGAAATGGCCCAATTACTAAATCCAATTACTTTCAGTTCTTCAGGAACCCTTAAGTTTTGTTTTTTGGCCACTTTAATTAAACCGGTGGCGAGCATATCAGTAGTAGCAAAGACACCATCTAATTGGGGATATTTTTTCAATAGTTTTTCTGAGCAAACCATGCCCAATTGTTCTCCCTCAATTATTTTTTCATTAAAAATAATCAAATCGGTATTCAAATTAGATTTAGATTCGTTTATTGCTTTTTGGTAGCCTTGTACACGCTGCAAATTAATTACATTTCGAGGGCCTGAGATACATGCAATTTGGGAAGCACCTGCTTCCAAGAGATGTTTGGTTGCCATATAGCCCGCATGGATGTCATCAATAATTACTTTTGAAACTTTTAGATTTGGAGGAGCGATATCAACAAAAACCAAAGGGATTTTTCTTTCAATTAATTCATTTACATAATCATCAGAAGTACCGTCACTTTGGTAGGACATAATGATACCATCAGTACCTCCATTTAGGAGATTTTTAATTTCATTAATTTCTTTATGTAAATCGTAATTAGTAGGGAGAATCAAGCAACGGTAACCATGCTTTTGGGCTTCTCTTTGAACACCTAGAAGTATCTTTCCAAAAAATTCGTGAACTACTATTTTTGGCAGTAGTATGCAAATAGTGTGGGTTTTTTTCTTTTGTAAGCTGCGTGCTGCATAGTTGGGTTGATAATTATGCTTTACAGCATATTCTTTAATTTTTTTTTTTGTAGATGATTTAACAACAGAACTATCCGATAACGCACGGGATACGGTAGAAGGATTAATTTTTAAGGCCTTTGCAATGTCTGTTATCGTGATCTGGTTATATCTATTTTGTTCCATGTTTAGTGATAGGATCAAATTGAACATCTCATCATATTCCCAATTTGCAATTTAAACTATGAAAAATGTACTTTAAGGTTGAACAAGTTACATGAACAAGTTAATAAATCATTAAAAATTTAATATAAAATAATAGTAGTGCAAAGAAATAATGCAAACGTTTGTATAATAATTATATAAAAAAACAAACGTTTGCATAAAAATTAAATAAAAAATCTCTTTTATAAGGACTTAATATTATTTAAAATGCATCGTTGGAAGCTTAGATTAATCTACGAATTCCCAATTTTAACTTAAATAAATACAAACATGAAGAAGAAAATTTTGCTTTTAAGCACTTCCTTATTTCTGTGTATTGCGTCTGCTTGGGCTCAAAGAACAGTTTCAGGTAAAGTGACTTCGAGTGATGACGAGTCGGCAATTCCAGGGGTCAATGTGGTCCTTAAAGGAACGAGTTCCGGTACTATCACTGATTTTGACGGTAACTATCGAATAGAGGTACCTGAAGCAGGTGGAACATTAGTTTTCACTTTTATTGGTTTACTTTCTCAAGAAACGGTTATCGGTTCCCGGTCAATAATAGACGCGAGTATGGAATCTGATTTGGCAGAACTAGACGAGATTGTCGTGACGGGTTATGGAACCCAAGAAAAGAAAGAAGTGACTAGCGCCGTGACCAGTGTTAAGGCCAAAGACTTTAACAAAGGTATGGTGAACGATCCCGTTCAGCTTATTCAGGGTAAAGTAGGCGGATTGACGGTGGCAAGACCAGGGGGTGATCCCAATGGGAACTACACCTTAAGATTAAGAGGAGTTTCTACTTTTGGTGCCAATGCTTCCCCACTTATTGTAATTGACGGAGTGATCGGTGGATCTTTGAATACAGTAGATCCCAATGATATAGCTTCTATGGATGTTTTGAAAGATGGTTCTGCTGCCGCGATTTATGGATCGAGAGGATCTGCCGGGGTTATCATTATTACTACCAAAACGGGAGAATCCGGTAAAACTGCCATCAATTATAATGGATCTGTTGCATTCGAGAGCGTTGCTAACAGCATTGAATTCATGGATGCTGATGAGTACAAAGCCCTTCCTGGAGCTGTAGACTTAGGTGGAAGTACCGATTGGTTGGATGAAGTTACAGAAACTGGTGTTTCTCAAATTCACAATATATCTATGTCAGGAGGAGCCAAAAGTACAACCTACAGAGCTTCCATTAATGTAAGAGACGTGACCGGTGTTGGAATGAATTCTGGCTTTAATCAGCTTAATGCTAGATTAAATTTATCTCAAAAGGCGTTAAATGACCGTATGAAAATCAATGTGAATATTTCTGCCACATCCAAAGACTCTGAATATGGATTTACAGAATCGTTCCGATACGCCATCGCAGCCAATCCAACTATGCCAGTATATGCTGATGCCTCTGGCGGAGGAATCACTGGTGGTGCGGCGACAGGTGGATATGCTGAACGAGATATTTTTGATTTTTACAATCCAGTTTCTATTTCTGATCAAAACATCAATCAGGGTACAGATTTGAGACTATTGGGAAGTGCAAAGGTTGACTATGATTTTAGTGATTTGGTAGATGGCCTTAGCGCTGCTGTTTTTTATTCTGAACAGCGAACTACTGATGAGCGAGCACAGTACTTCAAAAAATCTGCCTATTTCGTAAACGGACGAAACGGAGTAGCCAGTCGTAATTGGGCAGGTACGGAAAATAAACTTTTTGAATCTACCTTTAACTATAATAAAGCTTTTGGTGGAAATGATTTAACTGTTTTAGCAGGATATTCATACCAAGAATTTTTCAATGAAGGTTTTGGAATGGGAGGGTCTAACTTTCTGACAGATGCTTTTACATATAACAATATGGGTGCATCTCTTGATTTTCCAAACGGCCTTGGTAATGCTAATAGCTATGCTAATTCCAATAAGTTGATTGCATTTTTTGGTCGAGTGAACTTAAATATATCAGATAACTATTTTGTATCTGCTAGTGTTCGACAAGAAGGTTCGACAAGGTTTGGAGAAGAAAACAAATGGGGACTCTTCCCAGCGGTCAGTGCAGGAGCCAACTTGAATAATATTCTTAGTTTGAGTGGTGTAGACCAATTAAAGCTGAGAGCCAGTTTTGGAATTACAGGTGCACAGCCAGGTGAAAGTTATCTATCTAAAAGACGATATGGACCTAGTGGTAGCTTCTTTTATGGAGGTGCTTTTGTACCAAGTTACGGACCACAAAGTAATCCTAATCCTGATTTGAAATGGGAAGAAAAAGCAGAAATTGATGTGGGTCTTGATTTCTCCGTGATGAACGGTAAGCTCTCTGGTAGTTTTGACTGGTATCAGCGGACGACCTCAGATTTACTTTTTTTGATTGACGTACCTGTTCCTCCAAATTTATATAATCAAACTTGGAAAAACGTAGGTGAGATGACCAATTCAGGAATAGAAATTACCTTGAATTATCAAGTGGTTGATAATGGCTCTTTTTCTTACAACACAGGTATCAACTTTGCAACCTTTAAAACCATTATAGATAAGTTAGAGGTTTCTCCATTGTATCAAGGTGCTATGGGATCTCCAGGGCAAAGTGCCGTAAATTTGGCTCGCGTAGCCGTTGGTGAGGAGTTAGGTCAGCTTTGGTTGCCTGTTTATAACGGACCTGATGCGACTACTGGTGCACCTACGATGAAAGATTTAAACGGAGATGGCACCTTTTGTGATTGTAATGATGATAAGCAGGTAGTAGGAAATGGATTACCTGATTTTACTGTAGGATGGAACAATAGTTTAACCTTTGGTAATTTTGATTTAAATGTATTCTTTCGAGGAGCTTTCGGACATGATGTACTCAACTCATTCAGAGGATTCTATGAAAATTATAGTCCTACTGTCATCAGTAACTGGAATGTAGTTAAAGGTTCTGATTTAGACCCAAATTTAACGGATGCTGCAGTTAATGATACACATGTTGAGTCTGCAGATTTCCTAAAATTGGATAATGCAACCTTGGGTTATACTTTGCCGGTTGGTAGTAACAATGCCGGATTTAGAAGTTTGAGAATCTTCGTAGCTGTTCAAAATGCATTTGTGCTGACGGGTTACACAGGAATTGATCCTGAGGTAAGATATATAGATATTGAAGGGGATAATGCTTTGGCTCCAGGTATTGAAAGAAGAAATACCTATTTCACAACAAGAACTGTTTCGGCAGGGATCAATATTGGTTTTTAATTGAAACATGAATAGAAACATGAAAAATATATTAGATAAAAAGTTTTACGTAATGCTCTTAGGGTTGCTTTTCTTCGCCCCAGCATGTACAGATTTAGATGAAGAATTATTTAGTGATGTTACGGATGAAAATTTCTTCCAATCGGATGATGAATTTATTTCAGCATTAGGAGGCGCTTATTCCTCATTTTATGGCATAGGGAACCACTCAAATTTGTGGTCATCAAATGAAATTTCATCTGATGAAATGGTAATTGCCACAAAAGGAGGGGATTGGTACGATGGAGGAATTTTGCTCCAGTTACATCAGCACAATTGGACACCAGATAATGGTTTTTTCAATAACACTTGGGGATTCCTATATTCGGGCATCAACACGGCAAACCGACTGATTGCACAGTTTGAAAATATTGAATCAGACAATTCAACAGCCTATATCAATGAATTAAGAGCAGTAAGAGCCATATGGTATATGTGGGCAATGGATGCTTTTGGAAATGTTCCTTTGGTGACGGGATTTTCGGATGAAGTACCTAAAAACGACGCAGATTTTCAAACAGGACGTACAGCAGTGTATACTTTTGTGGAAAATGAATTAACTGCTGTTATTGCTGATTTAGATGCTAGCGTTGGTGGAAATGCTTATGCTCGAGTAAATCAAGCTACAGCGTGGGCAGCGCTAGCTAAGTTGTATATAAATGCGGAGGTTTATTCAGGAGGAGCAACCAGTGAATGGGCTAAGGCAATTAACGCAGTGGATCAGGTTGAGACTTTTGGATATGCATTAGAAAGTCTTTATTCGAGCAACTTTAAACAAGAGAATAGTGGTTCATCTGAAAACATATTCGTAGTACCTTATGATAAGGTGTTTGCTCAGGGCTTTAACTGGCCGATGATGACGTTACATTATGCAAGTCAAAGTGTATTTGAATTTACTGAACAGCCTTGGAATGGGTATGCTACCGTAGAGGAATTTTATAATTCTTATATCGATACGGTAAATAACCCAGGAACCACAGGTGCCGTTTGGAGAGGTCTTGCTACCCCCGATCCGTCGGATCTGACAAAACCTAATGGTCGAGGAACCCTTGATTCAAGATTAAGTAATTTCTTAGTAGGGCCTCAGCTCCTCCCAGACAACACTCAAGCTCAGGATCCAGCAGCTGACGAGGATGATCCTGATGGTGCCGGGCTTAATTTTACCCCTGAAAGCAACGTAATCTATCCGAATGGATGGAGACAAGGCGGAGCCAGAATTGGTAAATATACTTACGAGCAAGGTGGAACTAATAGTATGTCCAATGATTTTGTCATATATCGTTGGGGAGACATGAAGTTGATCAGAGCAGAGGCCAATCTCAGATTGGGAAATGATGCACTGGCACTAGCTGAGGTAAATGAGATTAGAGCGCGCGCTGAAGTGACACCGTTTACTGTACTTACTCTTGATAATTTATTGGCAGAACGAGGTCGTGAAATGTTTGCAGAATTGAGCAGAAGACAAGATTTGATTCGCTTTGGTAAGTTTGATGATGCATGGTGGGAGAAAGAAGTATCTACTTCAACCTACAATGTGTTCCCCATTCCACAACCACAACTAGATGTTAACTCTACATTGGTTCAAAATCCGGGGTACTAATAGTTGACGTAAATTTTATACAAAAAGCAAGTGGTTTTCCACTTGCTTTTTTATTTTTTAGAATTTTTTGTTAAAAAAATGAGGTTACTTGCTTTCATATTATTGTCTTTGACATTGGCATGTACCCAAACCCAAGAACTGCGTTTTACGCGATTGACGGAGAAACAATCGGGCATTGATTTTAACAATAAATTATCTTACACTGAGCAGCTCAATCCTTATACTTACAAGAACTTCTACAATGGTGGGGGAGTAGGTGTAGGTGACATCAATAACGATGGGCGCCCAGATATTTTCTTTTGTGGCAATCAGGTTTCAAATAAATTGTATCTCAACAAAGGAGAGATGAAGTTTGAAGACATTACCGAACAGGCGGGCCTTATGAGTCAAAATGTTTGGAGTGCAGGTGTCAGCATGGTAGACATAAATGGAGATGGACTTCTCGATATTTATGTTTGTAAATCAGGCCCCCCAGGAGGGAACAAGCGGCATAATGAGCTGTTCATCAATAATGGCGATCTAACCTTTAGTGAGCAGTCTGTTCAATTTGGGTTGGACAATGAGGGACTTTCCAGTCATGCTGCTTTTTTTGATTACGATCTCGATGGAGATTTAGATTGTTATTTACTCAATAACTCCATCAAGTCGGTGGGTGGGTATGATATCATTGAGAACCAGCGCAATAGACCTGATTCCCTTGGAGGAAATAAATTATTGCGTAATGATGAGGGTTATTTTAATGATGTTACTAAAGAGGTAGGTATTTATGCCAGTGACATCGGCTTTGGATTGGGAGTGACTATTGGCGATATCAATCAGGATCAATGGCCAGACATCTATGTGTCAAATGATTTTTTTGAAAGGGATTATTTGTATATCAATGATCAGAAGGGCGGATTTAATGAAGTAATTGAGGCATATATTCAAGAGATGTCTAAGGGCTCTATGGGAGCCGATTTTGCGGATATAAATAACGATGGACAGAGCGAAATATTTGTTACTGAAATGCTACCCGAACACCATCAAAGACAGGTATCAAAGGCTCTATTTGAAAGTTGGGATAAGCATCAGCTTTTGGTAAAAAATGGCTATGCCCATCAATTTGGTAGAAATGTTTTACAACTAAATAATGGTAATAATACGTTTTCTGAAATCAGTAGATATGCGGGAGTAGAAGCAACTGATTGGAGTTGGGGTGCGTTGATTTTTGATATGGACAACGACGGATATAAAGATATTTTTGTAGCCAATGGCATTTACAAGGACCTTTTGGATCTAGATTATGTCAATTTCATGTCTCAACCCGGTCAAATTAAAAATATTATTAAAACGGAGAATGATGCCATCAAGAGCATGATTGACTTAATGCCCTCTGAGCCTTTAGCCAATTACGCCTTTCATAATAAAGGAGAAAACACTTTTGAAAATAAGGCAGAAGTGTGGGGACTTACCGATCTCACCTTTTCAAGTGGTGCGGCTTATGGTGATTTAGATAATGATGGTGATTTAGATTTGGTAGTTAATAATGTAAATATGCCTTCCTGGATTTATCAAAATAATACTCAAGAGCTGGACAGCCTTCAGAATCATCTCACAATTAAACTCAAGGGAGTGGGCCAAAATTCACAAGCGATAGGTTCAAAAATCAAAGTATATGTGGAAGGACAGATTTTTTATCAGGAATTAAATCCCTTTCGGGGGTTTGAATCTACGGTGGATACCAAGGTTTTATTTGGATTAGGGAATCACAAGCCAGATTCCCTCGAAATAATTTGGCCAGATGGACGTTCAACCCTTCTTTATGATGTCCCCGTCAACGACAGGCTATCCTTCGATCAGAAAGAAGGGCAAAAGATGACTGTGCACAAAGATATAAATGGAACTATTTTCAAAGAGGGGTCTGATTTATTGAGGTTTACGCACAAAGAGCAACCGTATGTTGATTTTGACAAAGATCGTTTGTTATTTCAGATGAATTCAACTGAGGGTCCGTGTCAATGTAAGGCAGATGTCAATCATGACGGTAGGGATGATCTCTATATAGGAGGGGCTTCTGGTCAATCAGGTGCTTTATTTATTCAAGATGAAGTGGGCTTTCAAAAAATAAATGAACCTTTTGATCAAGCAATATCTTCAGAAGACCTCTCTTGTACTTTTTTTGATGCCAATGGAGATGGTCATTTAGATCTATACGTCGCTTCAGGGAGTAGTGAGTTTGATGTGTATGATTTGGGATTATTGGATCATTTGTTTTTTGGAGATGGTCGAGGAGCTTTTAGGGATAGCCATCAAAAGCTACCAAATAAGGGCTTTGAATCTAGCAGTGTTGTAGTTCCTTTTGATTTTGACCAAGATGGGGATTTGGATTTATTTGTCGGGGGCCGTCAAAGAGCAGGTTATTATGGAGTGCCTACGAACTCACACCTTTTAGAGAATGATGGTTTGGGTAAGTTTGTCAATGCGACCCAAATAAGGGCGCCCCTTTTTCTGAAACTGGGAATGATTACCGATGCGATCACTACGGATCTTGACCAAGATGGGATAGAAGAATTAATTGTGGTGGGACACTGGATGGCACCTAAGGTCTTTAAACTTATTCAAAATCAATTTATCGATGCTACGGATCAATTTCAACTTGGAGGATATGCCGGCTTATACAATACAATTTCCAAAGGGGATTTTAATGAAGATGGCTATGTTGATTTGATTTTTGGTAACCAAGGAACCAATTCGAGATATCACGCCTCTACAGATTATCCTTTAGGCCTTTTGGTAAATGATTTTGATCAAAATGGTTCTATCGATTTGATTGTTTCCATGTTTGATGAAAAAATTGAATATCCGTTGGTACAGTTAAAAGAGCTCAGTATGCAATTGCCTTACATCAAGAAAGACTACCTAAAGTTTTCAGATTTTAAAACAGCTACCTTAGAAGATATTTTCGGAGAAAAACTTGATAAAGGGGGTTATCATCTCAAGGTAAATGAATTAAAATCTTTCATGTGGATGAATCATCCAAAAGCTGATTATCACATCGCTGAGTTACCTTATCAGTTCCAATTATTTCCAATTTATGATTTCCTTTTAGAAGATTTTAATACAGATGGGTATATAGATTTACTCGCAGCAGGTAATTTTTTACGTGCCAAGCCAGAAATAGGTAGTAATATGGGTGGATATACTGTACTTGCTGAAGGAAATGGGACAGATGCTTTTAAATTTGTAAAAAATAAAAATTCAGGTATCAGTATTTCGAAGGAAATCAGAAGTATCGAAAGTTTAATTTTCAAAAATCAACAAACTATTATTTTTGGGGTAAATGATGGGCCAAACAAAATATTTATAAAAAATGAGCGTAATTAATTATTTAACGATAGTCGTATGTGTGCTTTTAATAGGTTGTCAGTCAGATAATGATTTGGTAGCGTTAGCTAAGCGTGAACACGCCAGTGGAGTCATACTAGATTCACTTTTTCTAGGGTTGAAGTTTGGCATGGAAAAGCAAGAATTTTTTGATCATTGTCGGAAGATCAATCGTGAAGGTCTGGTTACCCATGGCAATGAAAATATGTCGGTAATGTATCTTTTTGAAGATATGGATGATCAGAAAATTGCTTTTAACTTTTATCCTGAATTTAAAAATAATAAAACGGACAAGTACAAAGCGACATTTAGTTATTATGCTTGGGCACCATGGAATAAAGATCTCCAATCGGATGATCTCCTCAAAATATTACCTGATATTTTGGAAGAGTGGTATGGAGGTAATGCATTTATTGAGGTGCGAGGGGCCAAAGGCTTGCATTATTATAAAATAGATGGAAATCGTCAAATCGATCTGTCCATTAGGGATGACCGGTCGGTAGTGGTATATTTCACAGATCTGCGTAAATATGAACTAGCCTTTGAGCAGTTATGAGGGTGGATAAAGAGATCATCATATTGATGATGCTTATTTTTTTTGGGTGTAGTAATGAAAAAGACACCCCTCTTTTTAGGACTATCTCATCATCGGAGTCTGGCATTTATTTTTCTAATGATTTAGTTTTTGATCAGGAGTTTAATATTTTTAAATATCGTAATTTCTATAATGGGGGAGGTGTGGCCATTGCTGATTTCAATAACGACAGCTTGAGTGATATCTATTTAATATCAAATATGTCGAGCAATCGACTCTATCAAAACAATGGAAATTTAAATTTCACAGACATTACCAAAACTGCTGGAGTCGCCGGCACACGAGCTTGGAGTACAGGGGTAAGTGTCGTAGACATTGATGGGGATGGATGGCTTGATATCTATGTATGCAATTCGGGTGATATTAAAGGGGACAACAAGCAAAATGAACTGTTTATTAATAACAGAGACGGAACTTTTTCCGAAAATGCAGCCGGCTTTGGCTTAGATGATAAAGGGTTTTCAACGCATGCAGCTTTTTTTGATTATGATCAAGATGGGGATGTCGACATGTATCTACTCAATAATTCTTACCAGGCCATCGGGAGTTTCAATTTGATGCGCAACGAACGACCAAATCGAGATCAGGTGGGTGGAGATAAATTATATAGAAATGAGGGAAATCAATTCACAGATGTCAGCGAAGAGGCCAATATCTATGGGAGTCTTATCGGCTTTGGATTAGGGGTTACTGTAGGTGACGTAGATCGAGATGGCTGGTTAGATATTTATGTTTCCAATGATTTTTTTGAGCGGGATTATCTTTATATCAATAAGCGAAACGGAACATTCAAAGAAGTACTTGAGGATAGGATTAAGAGCACGAGTGCGGCATCAATGGGAGCAGATTTAGCAGACTTAAACAATGATGGTTATCCAGAAGTATTTGTGACGGATATGCTTCCAGACAATAACGAACGTATCAAAACAGTAACTACTTTCGACAGTTGGGATCGATTTCAATATTCATTACAAAATGGTTACGGCCATCAGTTTACCAGGAATACATTGCAATTAAATAGAGGAGATGGATCTTTCAGTGAAATTGGAAGATACGCAGGGGTGGAAGCTTCAGATTGGAGTTGGGGTGCACTTATTTTTGATTTTCAAAATGATGGATTCAAAGATATCTTTATTGCCAATGGGATTTATCAAGATTTGACCAATCAAGATTTTTTGAGATACATTACTGAAGAAAAGGTTTCAAAGAAAATAACCTCGAGTGGCAAAGTGGACTATAAAATGCTCATTGATTATATTCCAAGTGTACCGATTTCCAATCATGCCTATCTTAATGATAAGAATTTAACTTTTGAAAATCAATCCTCTCAATTGGGTTTGGCCGCACCTAGTTTTTCAAGTGGCTCAGCTTATGGAGATTTAGACAATGACGGAGATTTAGATCTAGTTGTCAACAATACCAATATGCCTTTCTTTTTGTACGAGAATCAATCAAATCTGATATATCCTGACCATCATTACTTGCGGTTTAACTTACAAGGGGAAGGAAAAAACACACAAGCTTTGGGAACTAATATTACAGTTTACGAGGGAAAAAATAAATATTATTTGGAACATCTTCCTACACGTGGTTTTGAGTCTACGGTTGACCATCGACCTTTATTTGGTTTAGGTAATGTGATCCAAGTAGATTCTATTAGGATTAATTGGCCTTTGGGCAAGACCACTCTACTGGGAAGTACTGAGGTAGATCAAGACCTTTGGATATCAGCATCTTCGGCAGTATCCAAGCTAGAAAAAACCACAAAATCAACGCCTGATTTTGTACAAAATCCTAAAGTATTAGCTGACTATAAGCATACTGAAAACACTTTTGTAGATTTTGATCGTGATCGGTTAACGTTTCAAATGATTTCTACTCAAGGTCCTTGTTTGTGTACTGCAGATATTAACAATGATGGGCTGGATGATGTCTATATTGGGGGAGCGAAAGATCAAACAGGATATTTAGCCTTACAAAATCTTTCAGGAACATTTGATCGTATGGCTCTGGATACTTTTGCTAAAGATAAGGGTTCAGAAGATGTTGATTGTGCTTTTTTCGATGCTAATGGAGATGGTGCTATGGATCTTTACGTGGTCAGTGGAGGTAGTGACTTTCAGTTGGGGGCACCACAGTTAGGAGATCGACTGTATTTTTCGGATCATGATTTTAATTTTACCAAAGCAAAGCAAATATTACCTGTAAATAAGTTCGAAAGCACCTCTGTAGTGATTCCAGCTGATTATGACGAGGATGGAGATATAGATTTGTTTGTTGGAGGTCGTTTGCAATCTGAGGCCTACGGATTCCCGCGCAATGGTTATATTCTAAATAACGATGGTGCGGGCAATTATACCAATGTATCCAATGACATAGCACCTGACTTGAAAGAAATAGGCATGATCACAGATGCAAAATGGGCAGATATTGACAATGATAAAGATCTTGATTTGATTGTGGTCGGAGAATGGATGCCTATTGCTTTTTTTATCAACGATCAGGGTAGATACAACAGGAGAGATTTGATGCCCCAATCCAATGGATGGTGGAATGTCTTGGAGATAGAAGATCTCAATGGAGATGGAAGGGTAGATTTAATATTGGGTAATCATGGATTGAATTCACGCTTCAAAGCATCAGAAGAAAGGCCCCTGCACATGTTGGTAAAAGACTTTGATCGCAATGGTACCATTGAACAAATTATATGTCAATTTGAGGGAGATAAATTATTTCCCTTGTCACTTCGACACGACCTATCCATGCAAATCCCTAGTATTAAGAAGAAATATTTAAAATACGATAGTTATAAGGATCAGGAAATCACAGATATATTTGGTTCCAAAGGATTAAATGGAGCGTTAGATTTAACTGCGAGCCATCTGGCTTCCACCATATTTTTGAATAAAGGATTGATGGAATTTGAAAAAATGGATCTACCTGATGAAGTACAATATTCATGTGTTTATACAGTTGAGGTGGCTGATTTTAATTTTGATGGTTATTCAGATATTTTATTTGGAGGGAATTTATACGATGTTAAACCAGAAATGGGTCAGTATGACGCAAGCTATGGGACGTTATTGATTGGAGACGGTTCGGGACAATTTGTGATTAAAGGACAAGTGGCATCTGGAATCATACTGGATGGAAGCGTTAGGAATTTGTCATTTATTGATACGAAGGAAGGAAAAATACTATTGGTAGCCAACAATAACGCTCAAATACAGGTCTACCAACCCCAAGTTCAAATCAAAACGGATTGAAACAGATCACATCTATAGGATGTTCAATACTTGTACTTCTTGCTTCATGCATGAAGAAAAAAGAGGGAGATTATAAGTTTTTAGAAGTGCCATCGGCACAGTCCCATGTTTCGTTTGTCAATAAACTTGAGCATCAAGAAGACTTTAATATCATTGATTATCTCTACTATTATAATGGGGGTGGAGTTTCTATCGGAGACATCAACAATGATGGCTTATTTGACATTTATTTCAGTTCTAATGAGGGATCTAATAAGTTATACTTAAACAAAGGGTCTTTTTCATTTGAAGACATCACTGAAAGTGCAGGAGTCGCTAGTCTGGGTAAATGGAAGACCGGAATCAACATGGCGGATATTAATGGGGATAATCTGCTCGACCTTTACGTATGTCGAGTCAGTGGATATGAGGGGCTCGAGGGGCATAATGAGTTGTACCTAAACAATGGAGATTTGACTTTTACCGAAAGTTCTGTGAAGTATGGATTAGATTTTAGTGGGTTTTCTACCCAATCTTCTTTTTTTGATATGGATAAAGATGGAGATTTAGATCTTTATTTATTGAATCATGCGGTCCATACACAAAAGAGTCATGGGCGTGCAGATCTGAGGTTTGATGTGGATCAGCTGTCTGGAGACCGAATATTTGAAAATATTGGAGGTTATTTTGAAGATATCACGAGTACCACCGGTATTTATTCTTCACAAATAGGCTATGGATTGGGTATTGGACTTTCAGACTTTAATCAAGATGGATTTACAGATCTTTATATTTCAAATGATTTTAGCGAAAATGATTACCTCTATATAAATAATGGAGATAAAACATTTTCGGAGCGACTTACTGATATGGCACATCATAGCAGTCGCTTTTCTATGGGGAATGACATTGCCGATTATAACAATGATGGTCGGGTAGATATCATTACATTGGATATGCTTCCGGAGGATGAGGTAGTTCGGAAACGTTCTGTCGGGGAAGATTCTTACGAGATATTTCGTATGAAATTACAATTTGGTTATATGAATCAATACAGTCGAAATACTTTGATGCTCAATAGAGGGGAAAAATTTTCTGATGTAGCCATGCTTGCAGGCATTCACGCCACTGATTGGAGTTGGGGTCCATTATTTGCAGATTTCAATAATGATGGATGGAAAGATATTTTCATATCAAACGGTATTGCCAGAAGGCCCAATGACTTAGATTATATCGATTTTATTTCAGGTGATAAGGCACGAAATAATCCAAATTTATCTGATGCTGCTATCGTTTCAGAGATGCCCCTTGGAAAGGTAAAAAATTATTTTTTTTCAAACAATCAAGATTTAACCTTCGAAAATGTAACGGAAATTTGGTCAAATGCGGGCGCTCAAATCACCAATGGAGCGGCTTATGCTGATTTAGATAATGATGGAGATCTTGATTTGGTATTGAATAATTTGAATGAGGAAGCCGATATTTTAGAAAACCTAATCCTTCGTGAAGGCGTAGATCATGAGGGCTCGAATTTCCTCAAACTTCGATTTTTTGGTGCAGAGGGAGCTCCTGTTTTGGGTACGCGGGTGACTGCCTTTGTGGGTGAGCAGATTCAAATGTATGAATTGTTTTCTGTTCGGGGGTTTCAGTCAAGCACAACCAACGAAATCATCATGGGTTTAGGAGCTTCCAATGAGATCGACTCTTTACTGATTGAATGGCCCAATGGGTCTGTAGAGTGGCAAGGGGCCATCCAAGCAAATCAACTTTTGAAGTTATGGATGCCAGAACAACAGCCTGTAAAAAAACAGTCAAAGCCTCCTTTAAAGGAAACGATATTTGAAAATGTGACGGCTTCATTGGGGATAGATTATAAACATCACGAAAACAGATTTGTTGAATTCAATAGAGAGCCATTAATCCCACATATGAACAGTCAAGAAGGCCCTGCGATTTGTATTGGAGATGTCAATGGAGATGGACAAGACGACTTTTTTGTGGGTGGAGCAAGAGGTCAGTCTGCTCATTTGTATCTGCAGCTCGCGTCGGGATTTAAACTGGTAAGAACATTTGAGGAAGACAAAATATTTGAGGATGTAGATGCTGCCTTTTTTGATGTAGAAAATGATGGTGACCTCGATCTTTTGGTAGTTACTGGGGGAAATGAGTTTGATAAAAACTCTCCCAATGAATTGTCAAGAATTTATTTAAATGATGGTAAAGGTTCTTTTGAGAAGGCGAAGGATATGTTGCCAAATTTGTATGAGACGGGCTCTGTTGTGGCCGTTCATGATGTAAATAATGATGGATTTTTCGATATTTTTATAGGTAGAGTAGCGGTTCCATGGCATTATGGAAGGAGTCCTAAAAGTCATTTACTATTAAATAATGCAGGCCAAAAGTTTGAGGTCACTGAAATAGGAGATGCTCATTTTTTAGAAGGGGGCATGATTAAAGATGCCCTTTGGGCTGACATTGATAACAATGGAGAAAAAGATTTGATCCTTGCTGCCATGTGGCAGCCCATAAAAGTTTGTTTCGCAAATGAGGGGTTGCTGGCTTCACCGGTGAGTATATCTGAGGATCAGGGATGGTGGCAAACAGTCAAAGCACTGGATTATGATCAAGATGGTGACTTAGATTTATTGGTGGGGAATTTGGGACTAAATTCCAAGTTACAAGCTACGCATGAGGCACCTTTGAGGATGTATCTAAACGATTTTGATGATAATGGTCAGCAAGACCCTATTTTAACTTACGATAAAAAGGGTGTTGAATCCATTTTTGTATCTAAAAAAGATTTGACCAAACAACTTCCGGGGATAAAAAAGAAATTTTTGGATCACAAGACGTACGCAGAAGCCCCCCTGAGACAACTGTTTAGTGAAGATCTATTGAATGGTGATGAAGTTTTAGTTGCCAATGAGTTGAGATCTGGAATTTTTGAGAATAATGAAGGTCAATTTATATTCAAGGCATTTGATCTTAAGGCCCAAGTAAGTATAATCAGAGATATGCTATTGGTTGATATTAATGATGATAGTAGGGTAGATGCGCTTACCGCAGGCAATTTTTTTGGATCTTCTATAGATGAGGGGCGTTATAGTGAAGACTATGGAACGGTATTGTTAAATACTATTGAAGGTTGGGAAGTAGCCTCCTCTACTGGAAAGAGTCTTTATTTAGAAGGGCAAGTAGTTCAAATAGAACCCATTATGATTGCTGAAAAGAGGGCATTTATAGTGGTTAGAAACGATGCTACATTACAAATATTTAATTATTGATCATTACCCATATCTTAGTTTGCACAAGTGGGTGAATTAATAGTGTAGTTTTGAAACGGCGAGTTATTCTTAAAATTTATGAAAGTATTTAACATTTTATTTCTTCTTCTTTGGATTAAAGGGGCGACTTTGGCACAAGTGATTTCTTCTTTACCAATTTTTCCAGTAGCACAGGATTCAGTTGAGGTGATTTTTGATGCAAACGAAGGAACGAGGGGATTGTCTGGTTATTCTGGAGATGTATATGTACATACTGGGGTCATTACGGAGAATAGCAGCTCACCAACTGATTGGAGGTATGTCAAGACCAATTGGGGTGAAAATACACCTGAAACAAAATTAACACGTGTCGATGAAGACCTTTATCGGTTGTTTATAACGCCTAACATTAGAGATTATTATGGCGTGCCTGACACTGAAAAAATAATTAAAATGGCATTTGTTTTTAGAAGTGCTGATGGCGCATTGGAGGGTAAAGGAGATGGTGGGAGTGATATATATTTAGATCTCAATGAGGGATTTATGTTAGAGGTAATTCAACCCAAAACGGCTTATGCGTTTTATGCGCCAAGTGACTTGATTGATATTGAATTCATCACTTCTGAAAGTGCTCACATTTCATATTATGTAGATGGGGCCCTACAATTTGAAATGGACACCAATGCCTATACACTACAACATACAGTCATTGCTGATCAGTCAGTACACGAGCTCTCTCTCTTAGCGAGAACGGTCAATGATTCTATATCTTTTAACCATAGTTATATTGTAGATCCTTTATCCGAGAATATAAGTTTACCTGCAGGGTTAAAACCAGGTATCAACTATTCAGAGGATCATACCCTTGTTTCTTTAGTGCTTAACGCACCGGATAAGGGGAATGCTTTTGTTTTAGGAGATTTTAATGACTGGTCCTTAAATAAGGATTATCAGATGTATCAAGGCGATGATTATTTTTGGATAACCCTTAACGATTTAGAACCAGGCCAGCAGTATCGTTTTCAATATTTGATAGACGGAGCACTATTGATCGCTGATCCCTATTCCGAAAAAATAATTTCGCAATATGATGATGGTCAAATCATCAGTGAAAATAGATATCCCGACCTTGACCCTTATCCAGCGAATGAAACACAATTTGAGGTATCTGTATTGCAAACAGACCAAATACCTTACGATTGGGTGGTCACGGATTTTCAAAAGCCCCAAAAAGAAGATCTGGTTATTTATGAGCTCTTGGTAAGAGATTTTACTGATAAGCGAACTTTTCAAGCGGTCCTCGATAAATTAGATTATTTAGATTCCTTGGGAATTAATGCTTTGGAACTGATGCCAATTATGGAGTTTGAGGGTAATCTAAGTTGGGGATATAATCCTGCCTTCATGATGGCAGTAGATAAATATTATGGGACCGAGCAGGAGCTAAAAAAATTAATAGATGCATGTCACCAAAGAGGCATAGCAGTCATATTTGATATTGTTTTAAATCACCATTTTGGTAGAAATTCATTGGTGAGATTGTACAATACAGGAGATTACGGATCACCAACGGTTGACAACCCCTGGTTTAATCGCACGGCTAAACATGATTATAACGTAGGCTATGATTTAAATCACGAAAGTGAGTGGACCCAGTCTTATGTAGATCGCGTAGTTTCTTATTGGATTGAAGAATTTAATATTGATGGTTATAGATTAGATTTATCCAAAGGACTCACACAAAAAAATACACTTGGGAATGTCACGGAGTGGGGGAAATATGATCCAAGTCGTGTCGCAATCCTAAAGCGAATCGCCGATGTGATCTGGGAAGTCGATCCAGAGGCCTATGTAATCTTAGAACATTTTTCAGAAAACCCAGAAGAATTAGAATTGGCTGATTATGGAATGATGTTATGGGGGAATATGCGAGAAAACTTCCTAAATACGGCCATGGGCATAACCAGTGACATTAAATGGACTTATTATAAAGCCAGAGGGTGGAATGAAAATGCCGTCTTGGCTTATATGGAAAGTCATGATGAGGAGCGTATTTTATTTGAGGTTAGTAATAGATCTTTAGAATCTCATCAGATGCAAATAAAAAGAATGATGTTAAATACGGTATTATTTTTTGCCATACCAGGTCCAAAAATGATATGGCAATTTGGTGAGTTTGGATATGATCTTGAGCTTAACAATGATCGCTTAGGGGTAAAGCCTACAAGATGGGAATACTTGGAAAATTCAAATCGCAGGGATCTATTTTTAGTGTATCAGGCCATGATTTATTTAAAAACAAAAACGGATTATCTCGATGATGAATACTTTAGTTGGCAGTCCGATGGAGATGTCAAATGGATAAAATATGATCATCCTCAAATGAATATTGTGATTTATGGGAATACCTCGAAAGAAAACCAAGAAACCACTCGTTATTTAACCAAACCAGGGATTTGGTATGATTACATGACCGGTCAATCAATAGAAGTAAATGACACAAATGAAACCATCACCTTGGCTCCAGGATGTTATGGAATTTATTCCGAACAACCTATTGATAATAGTTTTGAGCGGATGTCAGAAAATTTTCTAACTTCTATAGATTCTCAACCTATGGAATCATTGATCTTTTATCCAAATCCTTCAACAGATAGGATTATTTTTTCAGGGGGAGTAGTAGCTGGTACAGTCTATCGCATATATAATTTATCCGGGCGGATCATTCAGCAAGGGCTGATTAAAGACAATATCGTTAATATAGCTCATTTACCGATAGGTACATTTATAGTTCAGGTTAAAAGTAGAGATCAACTATTTATTCATAAACTAATAAAAAACTAGTTTGGGCCATTTAATATTTTTGAAAAGGAGATTAATTTTTAAATTGTAGCAGCAAAATCATTAAATAGTCAAAATAATTTAATTTATTATATTTAATGTTAATGGTTGAGATTTTAAATTTAAAAGACTGTACCCTCCAATTTCAACTTTAATAGCAAAAAAATATATTAAATTTGTATCAGAATTAGATTTGTAATAATCAAAATTGTGCGTACAAAAACGATATTTTATTTAATGCTAACTGTAGCATCGGCCTGTGTTGAGAATAATGCTTACCAAGAAAAATTAAAGGACGCGGCACTCTATAATGCTGCGATGAAGCAATTGACTGAGGTCATTGTTCACGATATTTTTTCTCCTCCGGTAGCTTCTCGTGTATATGCTTATCCCAATATTGCTGCTTATGAAATCATGGCTCAGGCCTTCCCTGACAAGTTCATTTCTCTGTCCGGGCAGTTGAATGACTTTACGGCCATACCCAAAAATGACGATCCTCAGGTAAACGTATATTTAGCCGCATTGCATGCTTTTTTGACGGTGGGCACCGAATTGATTTTTTCTGAAGATAAAATGCAGGCATTTCAGGATCAAACGTACCAAGCCTTGCAAGCAGATGGCTTATCTAAAAGGGTACTAAATAGCTCTATGAGCTACGGCGATCAGGTAGCAGTTCATATACTTAAATGGGCGGATCGTGATCATTATAAACAAACAAGGACAGATGCCAAGTATACGATAAGAGCACAACCGGAGTATTGGAAACCAACACCACCTGATTATATGGAAGGAATTGAGCCCCATTGGAATAAAATAAGACTCATGGTACTGGACTCTGCCCAGCAATTTATTCCTAAGCCACCACTTGCCTTTAGTATGGATGAAAATAGTCCTTTTTATAAGGAATTGATGGAAGTTTACCAGATTGGGGGCCAAAATGAGAATCAAGGTGAAGACATAGCTAAATTTTGGGATTGTAACCCCTATGTTTCACATCACAGAGGGCACGCTATGTTTGCAACCAAAAAAATTACTCCGGGAGGCCATTGGATGGAGATCTCTGCGATTGCAACGATGCGGGCAGGCAGTACCTATGCCGAGACAGTACACGCCCATGCCCGAGTAGCGATCTCTTTATTTGATGCATTTATAAGCTGCTGGGATGAAAAATGGAGATCAGTGGTGGTAAGACCCGAAACTTTAATCAATCAGTATATTGATGAGGCTTGGGTGCCCTTACTTCAAACACCTCCTTTCCCTGAATATACCAGTGGACATAGCGTAATCTCAAGAGCTGCCGCACTTACCTTAACTGAGTTGTTGGGCCGAGACTTTCCTTTTGAGGATACCAGTGAGATGGAGTATGGTTTGCCGAGGAGATCCTTTGACTCTTTTCTTCAGGCATCCGAAGAGGCCGCGCTATCGAGACTGTATGGAGGGATACACTACAGGATGGCGATAGATAATGGCTTAGATCAAGGGCAGGCTGTAGGCAACTATATCAATAATACTTTGAAAACTAGGAAATAATATTTTACACCTATCTTTCTGAAACGTCCCGCTTAGATGCAATCATTGATGATGTTTTCCAGTAGCTCTTGTTTGCCACTTGTGGGCTTGAATTCACCCTGTGTATGTGCAATTTGATGTAAAGCTAATAGATCTAAAATCCCTTCTTTAAATGCCTTTCCCTTCCCAGCATCAAAGCTTGAATAACGGTGATCCACAATTTTTTTGAAATCCGTATGCGTCATCACTTTTTCTGTAATCAATAAAGCACGGGCAAAAGTATCTATTCCTCCAATGTGTGCATAAAACAGATCTGCTAAATCCGTAGAATTTCTGCGTGTTTTGGCATCAAAATTCACTCCGCCCCCTTGAATGCCCCCATTTTGAACAATCACTAACATCGCTTCTACGACTTCTCCGAGGTTTGTTGGAAATTGATCGGTATCCCAACCATTTTGATAATCACCTCTATTGGCATCTATACTTCCCAGCATATTTGCGTCAGCGGCTACTTGGAGTTCATGTTGAAAGGTATGTCCAGCCAACGTGGCATGATTGACTTCAATATTTATTTTAAAATCATCAGCTAATCCATATTGATTTAGAAATCCGATGACCGTTGCGGCGTCATAATCATATTGATGTTTACTGGGTTCAGCAGGCTTAGGTTCAATAAAAAAATGTCCTTTAAAACCTTGACTCCGTGCATAATCTTTGGCATTGTGTAGAAATTGGGCCAAGTGTTCAATTTCTTTTTTCATTTTTGTATTAAGAAGGCTAACATAGCCTTCTCTTCCGCCCCAAAAAACATAGTGTTCACCCTCCAGGGCTATAGTCGTATCGATGGCATTTTTTACCTGAGCACTGGCATATGCGACCACTTTGAAATCAGGATTGGTAGCTGCCCCATTCATATATCTGGGATGACTGAACAGATTTGCCGTTCCCCAGAGCACTTTTATTGGAGTCCCTTTAAGTTTCTGCTGTCCGTATGCTATAATGGATTGCAAGTGATGCTCTGAAGCCGATAAGGTATTCCCTTCATCAATTAAGTCAAAATCATGGAAGCAAAAATATTCAAGGCCTAATTTAGAAATAAACTCAAATGCCGCATCCATTTTATCTTTTGCCCGTTGAATGGGATCACTCTGATGATTCCAGGGAAAAACCTTAGTACCGACACCAAAAGGATCATTTCCTGTATTGCCAAATGAATGCCAGTATGCAACCGCAAATTTAAGGTGTTCATTCATTTTTTTTCCAAGGACCATTTCATTAGGGCGGTAATATTTATATGCCAAAGGGTTTTTGGATTCCTTGCCTTCGAATTTTATGTCCCCGATTTCTTTAAAATATTCTATTGATCCAATGATTGCCATTTTTTATCTATCTCGTATTGATTTATATTTTTCGAAGTTAATATATTTTATTTAGGAGACCCATTTTCATTACTCGCTAACAAAAAAGCCAATTCTTTCTTCCAATGACCATACTGTACTTGATAGATTTCCGTAAGTTCTTGTTCTGGATAAATGGTATCGATGGGGCTCATGTTTTTAAATGTATTTTCGAGACTTTGAGAAGTAAGACCAGCCAAAGCAGCTCGAGCGGCCCCTTCTGCACCATCGGTATCATATAATTCTAGCGGCAGTCGCAGGGTGTTCACGAAGACGGTACGAAATAGGGGACTTCGAAATAAATTATTATTACCTGCCTTGATCACTGTGGTGAGCACTCCCATGTCATGAATGATGTCTAACCCATACTTCATACTGAAAACAATACCTTCTTTCGCCGAACGAATAAGATGGCTTTGATCATGCACATTGAAATTCAACTTACTCATTTGGGCGTTCAAATTTTTATTTTCTAAGATTCTTTCAGCACCATTGCCAAAAGGGAAAAATCTTAAATTCAAGCTGCCCGGAGGGGCTTGTTCGCTGAGATTATTGAGATCATTATAGTCAATGAGTTCAGCTGTGATATTGAGTAGTTTTTTCAGCCAACTGTACAATATACCGGCACCATTTACACATAATAGCATACCATTTCTATTATTTTTCAGCGTATTATTTACATGTAAAAAAGTATTGATTCTTGATTTTTCATCGTATAGCGGCTTGTCCGTGACACCATAAATAACCGCAGAGGTCCCTGCCGTAGTGGCGAGTTCTCCAGGTTCTAGGACATTTAAGGAAAGGGCATTATTGGGCTGATCTCCTGCCCGATAGGTTATGGGGATGTCTGGAGTGAGGCCGAGTGCTTCCGCAGCCCCTTGAGAAACATGACATTGTATCCCGACTGAGGGGACAATATCTGGAATCAATGTTTTTGAAAATCCATAATAATCCATCAATTGGGTTGATATCATTTTATTTTTAAAATCCCATAAGGCGCCTTCAGAAAGACCGGTTTCGGTGGTAGTTGCTCTACCACTTAATTTTAAGGCCAAATAATCTCCAGGGAGCATAAATTTCCAGATGCGGGCATAAGTTTCGGGTTCGTTTTCTTTTACCCAAGCCAGTTTAGAAGCAGTAAAATTCCCTGGGGCGTTTAAATGCTGGTCCAAATAATTTTGATTTTTCAAGGCATCGAATGCCCTTTCTCCGATTTTCACAGCTCTGGAATCACACCAAATGATGGCAGGTCGAACGGGGGTTAAATTTTTATCTATGGCGACCAATCCGTGCATTTGGTAACTGATGCCAATAGCTTGGATATTTTTTACATCTATTTGATGTTGGATCTTGTGCAAGGCTCCTTTCAAGCTATCCCACCAGACATCAGGCTTTTGTTCTGCCCAATCAGGGAAGGGCACTTCAATGGAGAGTTCATTTTCTGGAAAGAGGGTTCTAGCCAGCGTTTTCTGCTTCACGGAATCATAAACTGCAATTTTGATCGATGAACTTCCTACATCTATTCCTAACGTTTGCATATCCTCGCTGTGTTTTATCCGGTAAAGTAGAACAAGATACAAACAATAATAAATACCAAAATAATAGAGGCCAAGGCATCAATTTTATCAAAGCTGTCTTTACTGTCTATTTTATCTTGTGGATCTAAGGCACCAAAGGCCAACCCCCTTATTTTTGAAAAATTCGGAGGATCTGTGGCTAGACTCACTAAGATACAAACAAAAACACAGGCGATAAACATAAAAATAGCCATATGAGAGAAATTGATGGCAGCGAATTGAAAGGCCAGCGGACTACTTTCCGTAGCAAATAGCTCGGCCAATATTCTCAATGTGGCGATGACCAATCCAAACATCAAAGTTGATATGGCCGCATGAGCATTGACTCGTTTCCAAAGAATGCCTAGCAAAAAAACAGCCGTGAGAGGAGGTGCAATATAAGATTGAACACTTTGTAAGTAATTGTAGAGGACGCCTCCGCCTATTTTCTCCATGACGGGAATCCAAAGCATACCCACAGCCACCACAAATATTGTTGCAATTTTCCCAATGCGTACCAATTTTAACTCTGGCGAATGAGGGTACATTTTTTTAAAAATATCTACAGTAAATAGTGTAGAGCTTGAATTAAAAACCGAGGCAAGAGAGCTCATCAAGGCGGCCATGAGACCCCCAGCTACCAAACCTTTGATGCCGGTAGGGAGTAAGGTCGAGACCAATACAGGAAATACTTCATCACTCTTTTCATAGCTGATGATCCCTTTCTGTTTCAGCGCAAAAGCAATGATCCCTGGGATCAAGAAAATAAAAATGGGTAACAACTTTAGATAGGCCCCGAAGATAGCGCCGCGTCTTCCAATTTTTATATTCTGAGCCGAAAGGGTACGCTGGACTATATATTGATCGGTACACCAGTACCATATACCTACAATGGTACCTCCAAATAGCATACCTGTCCACGGATAATCAGGATCAGACATGGGGCGCCACATATTAAAATGTTCTGAACCGGCGGCAGCTTTGAGCTCTTCCCAGCCGCCCACGGCATTTAAACCTAAATAGGTGAGTAATACAGATCCCAGAATCAATATTACGGTCTGCACGGCCTCTGTATAGACCACGGCTCTCATCCCTCCTAAGACGGTGTAAAGTCCTGTAATAATCACAATTCCAAAAGCACCGGTCAAAAAAGAGACTCCTAATAGCTGAGAAACGACCACACCCCCCGCGTAAATGGTCACCGATACCTTGGTCAGCACATAGCCAATAATAGAAAAAATAGATAGGAACCAGCGAGATCTACTGTCAAATCTTTTTTCTAGAAATTCAGGCATGGTAAAAACATTACCTCTCATATAAAAAGGAAGAAATACCCAACCCAGTAGCAAAACGATCCAAGCGTGCAGCTCATAATGGGCCATCGGCATTCCACTTTCTGCACCTGTGCCTGCCAATCCAACCACATGTTCAGAACCAATATTAGAGGCAAATATGGAGGATCCGATAACAAACCAACCCACATTTCGACCAGCTAAAAAAAAGTCTTCTGTATTGTTATGCTTTTGGAGAACGACCCAAATCGCAACGGCTATCAAGATTGCAAAATAAACGCCAATGACGACCCAATCTAAAGTTTCTAGTCCAACCATGTTTCCATCATTATTTAAAGTATGACGCAAAGAAACATCTAGTCCCTCAACCCCATATACGTTAATTATTATTGAAATTAAAAATAATTTATTTTATCTTTAAAGGAAAGGATCTCATAATATGAGATGATTTGGTTAAGCGTTAAGTTAAACTAGACTAGTTGAATCAGGAGGGTCTGGAAATAAATCCAGTATTTAAAGTGAAAATAAGAAAAAATGCCGATTTGGGGAATAGATTTAGGAGGTACTAAAATAGAAGGAGTGGTTCTTAATGACGACAGCGTACCCAAAATATTGGTGAGAAAGCGTATCGATACAGAAGCAGCCCAAGGTTATCATCACATCATAATTAGAATAAAATTACTTGTTGACATGATGGCTCATGAATTGGGATATTTTCCAGAAAAGATAGGCCTCGGAACACCAGGAACCATTGATCCTATTTCAGGTCTCATGAAAAACTCAAATACGACCATACTAAATGGTAGGTGTTTTAAAGAAGATGTCAAAAAAGCTTTGGATATCCCTCTACAAATGGCAAATGATGCCAATTGTTTTGCTTTGGCAGAATATAAAATGGGCATAGTTCCGCGAAAATTACCTGAAGCAAACGTAGTCTTTGGGGTGATTATGGGTACTGGTGTTGGCGGTGGTATTATCGTCAATGGGCAATTGATCTCTGGACGTCAAGGCATTGGGGGAGAATGGGGTCATAATTTTTTAGACGTGTCTGGAGGGTCCTGTTATTGTGGGAAAATAGGCTGTGTGGAAACCGTTATTTCAGGTAAAAATTTAGAGCGGTATCATTACGAAAAATTTCATGAATCAAAAAAACTTAAGGATATTTATCAAGGACATCTCTTGGGAACGTCATCCAATGACACTCATACAGTTAACAGATTGATAACACAGTTTGGAAGGGCAATGGCTGGAGTAATTAATATTTTGGACCCTGACATTATCGTCATCGGAGGAGGGGTGGGAAATATTGATTTACTGTATACTGAGGGCTTAAAAGAGATAAAAAAGCATGTCTTTAATTTAAAGTTGGATACTATTTTTCACAAACCCTTATTGGGAGACAGTGCGGGGGTCTTTGGCGCAGCCTATTTAGCTTAGTCATGGCTGCTCCAGATATTCTTATAAACGAACATCTTGATACGGTTTTAAAGAGTGCCTGGGAGTCCAATATCAACAATCAGTCAAGATGGGTGATTTTCAGTGACCTTCATATGGGTGATGGAAGTACAAAAGATGATTTCAAGTCTAATTCTGAGTTGTTTCAAAGTACTTTGAGAGACTATTATTTAAAGCATGATTATTCTTTAGTGCTCAATGGAGACGTTGAGGAGTTACAAAGATTTTCATTAGATCTGATTTTGAAGAATTGGAGACCTGTTTATAAGCTTTTTGATGCCTTCGCAAACAAAAATAGATTGGCCAAAACCTACGGAAACCATGATCTTCAGTTGAAGTTTCAAAAGCCACCTTATGATTATCAAATGTCAGAAGCCTGTAAATTAAGTTATGAGGGGGGGCATATTTTTATTTATCATGGGCATCAAGCCTCAAAAAAATATCAGCGTCAGAATGATTTAGTAGGGTTCACATTGAAATATTTTGCTAACCCCCTTAGGATAAAAAACTATTCTGTTTCACATTCCAGTAAAAAAAAATATAAGATAGAAAAACGGGCTTATGAGCATGCCATTAAGAGGAATCAAATAAGTATTATAGGCCATACGCACCGGCCATTGTTTGAATCTTTACACAAAGTGGATCGATTGCGATTTAAGATTGATCAGTTATGTCGAGACTATCTGATCAGCAGGTCATCCAATCAGGAGAGTATTGCTCATTCGATCAAGTTTTACCAAGTAGAACTTGAAAAAAGTCATCAAATTGATAATTTAAAAAACACCAATAGTTCTATTTATCATCATAATCTGGCCATACCCTGTCTTTTTAATTCAGGTACGGTCACAGGGAAGCGAGGGATCACATGTTTGGAAATATCAGATGGGAAAATGAGATTGATTCATTGGTTTGATAAAAATATTTCCAAAAAATATTTACAGTATACCGGTTATGATCCCATCTTATTGCCCAAAACCGAATTTTATAGAATGGTGATTAATGAAGACACCTTACATTATATTTTTGCACGAATCAAATTATTACGTTGATGAGAAACCTCTTGATATTTATTGCATTACTCGCAGGCGTTCAATGTGGACCGCAAAGAGTTTCTGAGGTATTGGATAAAGGCGGATCACTAGATCTTCAAGGGCATAGAGGTATGCGGGGCTTGTTTCCTGAGAATTCTATTTTAGGATTTCTTAAAGCTTTGGAATTAGGGGTGAATACCCTAGAATTGGACATTGTGATGTCTGGGGATACCCAATTGGTGGTGAGTCATGAGCCTTTCATTTCATCAGCGATCTGTCAGTATCCTGGGGGGCAACAGATACCCAAAGAGACGGAAAAGGATCTGAATATGTATCATATGACTTATCAAGAGATCAAGGCATTTGATTGTGGCTCATTATTCAACAATGATTTTCTTTTGCAAGAAAAGAGTTGGATTTCAAAACCTTTACTGACAAAGGTTTTAGATACGGTTGAGCAGGTGGCAACCGCCAAAGGTCAGCTCATTAATTACAATATAGAATTAAAATCTGAACTAGCATTAGAGGGTGTTTATCATCCTGAAGTCGCGGTATTTTGTCAAGTAGCTTATCAGGCGATCAACGATCAAGTAGATTGGTGTAGGATTACCATTCAGTCTTTTGATTTTCGAATACTGCGATATTTTAATAGGCATTATCCGGAGGTTCAATTGGCGCTACTTATTGAAAATGAGCTTTCTTGGGAGTTAAACATTGATTCTCTTGGATTTAAACCTGAAATATATAGTTGCGACTACACCCTATTGAGTGCAGATACCATTAGTGAACTGCAGGAGAAAAATATGAAGGTCATTCCTTGGACGGTGAATGATTCTATAGATATGCGGCAACTTATTCATTGGGGAGTGAATGGATTGATAACAGATTATCCTAATATTGCCCTTCAAATATTAAATGTAAGAAGATGAGTGCTAAGAAATATGATGTTTATGCTATTGGAAATGCCATTGTAGATTATGAAATTGAAGTTGATAACGCCTTTTTAGAAGCAAATGGTGTAGAGAAAGGGTTGATGACATTGGCCGAACAAGATCGGCAAGATGGTTTGTTGCGAGCAGCAAAAAGTAACATCAGAAAAAAACAAGCGGGAGGTTCTGCTGCTAATTCTGTAGTAGCCCTTGCACAGTTGGGGGGTACTGGCTTTTATTCATGCAAAGTTGCTTCGGATGTTGACGGTACATTTTATAGGTACGATTTAGTAGAGCAAGGGGTAGCTACCAATTTATCTGATGCCAAGTTCGATGAGGGTGTGACAGGAAAATGCTTGGTAATGATTACTCCCGATGCTGAACGAACGATGAGTACTTTTTTAGGGATTTCATCAAATCTTTCTCCCTCAGAATTGAATTTAGGTCAATTAGAGAATTCTCATTATTTGTTTTTGGAGGGATATTTAGTTTCAAGTCCTTCCGGTTTTGAAGCGATAAAAGAAGCAAAAAAGCGGGCAAAAATGGTAGGTGTTAAAATAGCGCTTACCTTCTCAGACCCAAGTATGGTCAAATATTTTGGAGACCAAATGCATGAAGTGGTGGGAGATGGCGTTGATTTACTCTTTTGCAACGAGGAGGAAGCTCGGTTGTATGCCGGAACTGACGATTTAACGCAGGCGATTGAAAAGTTAAAAAAAACAACGAAGTCTTATGTTTTAACGCTGGGGAGCAAAGGGGCTCAGATCTGGGATGGTGAGAACACCCATCACATTGATGCCGTTAAGACACAGGCCGTTGATACAACAGGTGCTGGAGACATTTATGCAGGAACTTTTTTGTACGGAATTAATCATGGACTTTCTTATGTGGAAGCTGGAAATTTAGCAAGTTTGGCAGCTTCTCAAGTGGTATCACAATATGGCCCAAGACTAAAGAAATCTAAAATTCGAGAATTTCTTACTGAGATAACGAATAAAAACTAACACTTATTTTGTAAATGGGTAAGTATTAACCTATTTTTGCCCTCCGTTTTGCTAGGACAAAATAATAATATTCGATGAAAAGGACATTTCAGCCATCAGTAAGGAAAAGAAAAAATAAGCATGGGTTTAGATCCAAAATGGAGACAGCCAGTGGTAGAAACCTCCTTGCCAGAAGAAGAGCAAAGGGAAGGAAAAAATTAACCGTTTCTGACGAGAAACGATCCAAATAATATTGAGGGCATGAGTGTATCAGCCCAACCAAAACCTAATTGCAGTTTTTCTAAGACTGAAAGGTTAAGTAGTAAAGTAAAAATAGAGGAGCTTTTCAAAAGAGGTTCCTCTTTTCGTTTACAAAAATTCCGGATCATACTACTTTCACAACCACTAGATCAAGGTAGGCAGGTCCTTATCAGCGTATCTAAAAAACTTCATAAGTCAGCCGTAAGTCGAAATAGAATCAAACGGCTTATTCGCGAAGTCTACAGACAGAATAGGGAAATTATCAATGCCAGAGATCAGGGTTATCGCATGGCAATCATCTACCTCGGGTCCACCATGCCTACCCATAGTGAGGTAGAAGGGCAACTTGTTAACCTTTTCAAACGTTTGAATATAAATATAGATGAGATTGTCTAAATTGAATGTACAATGAGAAAGTATCCTTTCATAATAATTCCAATAATTCTTTTTTTATCTCTTGCTTTTAAAACCGTAGAGCAGGATGATCGCTTTTTTCAGATTGTAAAGAGCCTAGATGTTTTTACTACCTTATTTAAAGAGGTAAATGCCTACTATGTGGAAGAGATTAATCCGACTGAGTTGATGAAAATAGGTATTGATGCCATGCTATCATCTCTAGATCCTTACACTGATTATATTCCAGAAGATGATATTGAAGATTATCGGACCATGACCACGGGTGAATATGGGGGTATTGGAGCGGTCATAGAAAAGAAGGGGGGAATTAATACGGTGGTTATGCCCTACAAGAACGCACCTGCGGCACGCTCAGGACTTTTGATAGGGGATCAAATCTTAAAAATAAACAATATAGCATTAAGCGGAAAGAAAGCCTATGAGATCAGTAATCTCTTAAAGAGTCAGGTCAATGCCCAAATAACCTTGGAAATCAAAAGAATGAATAAGCCGGAGGTCTTTGAAATTTCTTTGGCAACCGAAAAAATAGTTATTAAAAACGTGCCCTATGCTGGGTTGGTGAAAGTGGGTGTAGGTTACATTAAGTTAACAGATTTTACCACCAATGCAGGTAAAGAAGTAGGTGAGGCCCTAAAGGAATTAACGAAGCAAGGAGTGTCAAAACTTATTTTAGATTTAAGAGGCAACCCAGGAGGTCTATTAGATGAGGCCATCAATGTTTCCAATATATTTATACCCAAAGGAGTCGAAATCGTGAGTACCAAGGGCAAATTAGAGGAATGGACGAAAGTCTATAATACAAAGAACCAATCTATTGACGCTAAAATCCCATTGGTTGTTTTGATCGATGAGCGCAGTGCATCTGCGGCTGAAATTGTGGCAGGTGTTGTGCAAGATTATGATAGAGGGGTGTTGGTAGGCAGAAAAACTTATGGTAAAGGATTGGTTCAGCAAACGCGACCACTGGCGTACAATGCTCAATTAAAAGTTACCACTGCCAAATATTACATACCTAGCGGGCGCTGTATTCAAGCGATTGATTATGGCACGAAAGGGACGGCAAAAATAGCTGATTCATTGAAGTCCACTTTTAGGACATCAAATGGTAGGGCGGTACTAGATGGAGGGGGTGTAGACCCTGACATTTTGATCGACCCATTTAAATTTGCTGTGGTGTCTTACAGGTTGAAGCAAAAGAATTTAATATTTAACTTTGCTACGAAATATTATTTTGATCATGATACATTGGCGAGTGCGAGAGATTTTGAGTTAAGCGAGCCAGAATTCCAACATTTTTTAGTCTGGCTCGAGCACCAATCTTTCAATTATCAAACACCGCTTGAAATCAAATTAAAACAAGCACTGGACTTGGCCAAAGCGGGAGCTAGAAGCGAGCAAGTTCACCAAAGCATTATTGAACTCAATGCGCTTCTTCAAAGCGAAAAAAAGAAGGATTTAATCCACCATAAAAGTGAAATAAAACAGCTAATCAAACAAGATATTATCAGTAGATATTTCTTTCAAGAAGGTATTATTGAAGCTTCTTTTGATACGGATTTGGACATCCTTAAAGCCGTTGAAATATTGGAAGATACCGAATCTTATGATGGCATATTAAAACCCAATTGATTTGATTTTAAGTATTGAAACCTCGACATCTGTATGCTCACTGGCGTTGCATCAAGAGGGACTGTGCCTAGCAGAGCAGATTTACAACCTGCCCAAGTCACATGCCACCTTAATGCCTGAGGTCATAAGGCAGCTATTAGATAATTTAAACGTACAGCGAAGCGCATTAGAAGCCATTGCGATATCAGATGGACCGGGATCCTATACGGGATTACGCATAGGCACCGCTACGGGGAAAGGACTTTGCAGTGCATTGGATATCCCCCTGATTTCTGTCAATTCCTTAGACATCATGATTGAAGAGATGCGACCTATAGTTGCAGACATCAGTTATATTGCACCTATGATTGATGCACGACGTATGGAAGTGTATATGAAGTTAGTCAATAAAAAAGGCTCGGAGTTAAAGGATACTCGAGCGGTGATTTTAACACCTGACTTATTTGATAACTATATTGAGTATCCGATACTCTTGGTTGGGGACGGAGCCATAAAATGTGAAGGATTTATTGATCATCCTCACCTCAAAATAGTAGCTGATATTTATCCGCGCGCCCAATGTATGGGTATATTAGCCTTTCAAAAGTTTAAAGAGGGATCTTTTGAAAATTTACAAGATTTTGAGCCAAATTATCTTAAAGAATTCTATACTATGCCCTCCAAAAATCCTCTAGGCAATTTATGAAAGCAGAAGATACTATCGTCAATAGAGTAGAAAAATCAGGACTCTTGACCATTGATTTACAAGATTATCTCACGGATATTCAAACGCGGGTCATAGATCTTAAGGATTATCTTTTTCAGGGCTTGGTGTTAAAAGAGAAAGATTTTCGACGTGCATTAAAGGAACTTGATGGGACGCAGTTCAAAGAAGTGGCGGTCTTGATTACTTGTACAGCAGACGTTATCATTCCTGCTTGGGCTTACATGCTGCTCATGTCCAAGTTGTCAGGAGTCACGCAGTCTATTGCGATTGGGAATAAAGCAGATTTAGAACGTGTAGTGATCGATCATGCGATTCATAAAATCAAATGGTCGGATTATGCGGATGCCAAAGTAGTTGTCAAAGGATGTGGATCCGTTCAACAAAGGGATTATGCTTATGCGAAGCTGACCCAGGCCTTATTGCCTCATGCGACCAGTGTCATGTATGGTGAGCCATGCAGCACGGTCCCTGTCTATAAAAAGCCAAGATAGAGCCTCAATAATAATTCCCATTATTCTTAAAAATTATAGGGATAGGTGTTGCATCTATGAAGCATTTTTTTATATTT
>Ga0206123_10000058_pt1 | contig 92730 bp, 90 predicted proteins | sample Helgoland_Spring_2_FD_160086 | JGI IMG/M metagenome (GOLD analysis project Ga0206123, IMG submission 160086) | Pelagic subsurface seawater microbial communities from Kabeltonne, Helgoland, North Sea - Helgoland_Spring_Bloom_20160316_1 | ecosystem: Environmental > Aquatic > Marine > Epipelagic ...
CCATCGAAAGGCGGCCCGCCAAAGAAGAGCGGCCCACCCGGTCCATCGAAAGGCGGTCCACCGAAGAAGAGCGGTCCACCCGGTCCATCGAAAGGCGGTCCACCGAAGAAGAGCGGTCCACCCGGTCCATCGAAAGGCGGTCCACCGAAGAAGAGCGGTCCAGCCGGTCCATCGAAAGGCGGTCCACCAAAGGGGGGCCCATCGGGTCCTAAGCGCGGCCCTCCACGTTGAAGTGAAGGGTGTAATGTATGGTTGATTTACCAGATTTCGGCTCAATTCATTTTTCCGGAACCCTTCGCCCATCACAAGAAGCAGCGAGTTCAGTTATCGTACCTCAGTTGGAGGCAGGGAATAAGCGTCTTCACATTGTCGCTCCTCCTGGTTCTGGCAAAACCGTACTGGGATTGTATGTGTGGTCTGACCTCGTTCGAAAACCCGCTTTGGTTCTGTCACCCAACTCTGCAATTCAAGCCCAATGGGCAGCCCGAACTTCGCTTTTTGATCTTGATGGCAAAGATGAGTTCATCAGTACAGACCCAAAGAAACCAGGCCTCCTGACTTCCCTCACATATCAATCAGTGACGATGCCGAGAAAAGGTGGTGAAGACCTCGATCAGGTAGCCATCGAATTGTGGGCGGAGAAACTCATTTCGGATGGTGAAGCGTCGAACCATGAAGAAGCAATGGCGTGGCAGAAAGACCTCCTTGAACGCAATAAAAAATATTACACCTCTCGACTTTCTACATATCGGAAAAAGGTACGGGACGAGTATGCAGAGCATGGGAATGCATTATGGACGCTTCATGAAAGCGCCAAAGAAAACCTCATGCTGCTGAAAGATGCTGGTATTGGATTGATTATTTTAGACGAATGTCATCATCTCATGCATCATTGGGGTCGTATTTTAACTGAAGTTCGTGAGATGTTTGATGACCCAGTCATCCTTGGTCTCACTGCAACTCCTCCAGACAGTTCATCATTCAAGGAATCGGACACAAAACGCTACGAGGAATTCTTCGGACCAGTTGATTACAGTGTACCAGTTCCTGCCTTGGTCCGTGATTCGAATCTTGCTCCGTATCAAGATCTCTGCTATTTCGTCAGGCCCGCAAGTCATGAATTACAGTACATTGCTGGTGTTGATGAAGAGTTTGAACAGCTTTTGACTGAATTAAGGACACCAAATCTTGACGCCAAAAAAGACAGAACTCCTTCACTCGACCATTGGGTTCGTGAGGAACTCGCACAGCGAAAATCGCCGACAGGAGAGTCACTTTCTTGGCATGATTATGAAAGGAAGTTTTCGGCTTTCGCAATTGATGCTCGCCGCTTCCTTCGTATGAACAGATTACCCTTGCCCTCCGGAGTACCAAACTTTGATTTCGACCCTAAAGACCAGTCCTTTACTAAAATGAGCGTCTTACGAAGTGTCCTATCGCGCTATGTGAGACATGGATTGAGACGTTCAAAGAACCCCGATGACCACACTCTTTCAGAATCGGTAGTGGCTCGATTGCGGATGTTGGGGATTCAAATTACGGAGACAGGTTCTCGCCCTTGCGCTTCACCGGTAGGGCGCGTAATGGCATATGCTTCAGCGAAAATCGAAGCAGTTAATGACATCATCAATGTGGAAATGCAAACTCTTGGCCCTGACATTCGTGCCGTCGTTGTTACCGACTTTGAGAAAACTTCAGCCACTACCCTTGTGGAAGGCGTTCTTGACGATGAAGCAGGGGGCGCAATCTCTGTACTGAGAACACTTGTCCATCATCCCGCTGGAGATTACCTTGACCCAATTTTGATGACTGGAAGTACAGTTCTTGTTGACGATGATTTGTATGAAAAATTTATTGTGAAGGCTGAGAAATGGATTGGGGAGCGTTCGCTCGATATCAAACTTGATCACAGGCCTCACAAAGGTTTCCATGAAATTCATGGTCGAGGAAAGGACTGGATTCCTCGTTATTACTCGCTTATGATTACCGAGTTTTTCCAAGAAGGCTTTACCCGGTGTCTTGTTGGGACTCGAGGTTTACTTGGTGAAGGATGGGATGCTTCACGCATTAACGTCTTGATTGACATGACGACCGTCACGACAAGCATGAGCATCAATCAACTTCGGGGTCGTTCAATCCGAATTGACAAGGAATGGCCTGAAAAAGTAGCCAATAATTGGGACATCGTTTGTATTGCTGAAGAGTTTACCAAAGGTTTTGATGACTATCTGCGTTTCAAACAAAAGCACAAGCAACTGTATGGCGTTTGTGATGATGGAGCAATTGAAAAGGGCGTGGGGCACGTACACGCAGCCTTCAACGATGTGCGCCCAGAAGGAATCAGCGAGGGAATGGCATTGTTCAATGAAGAAATGCTTCGTAGGGCTAGGACGCGTGAACATACTCGAGAATTATGGGGGATTGGCCAACCTTTTGGTATCGAATCACGGCCTGCAGTTGAAACGAAATCTCCGAAAGGGTTCTCGGAAGGATTCAAGTTTGGAACCGAAAAAGAAATGTGGACCGATTCGACATTGACGCTTGCTATTGCAGAATCGATTGTAGCAAGTCTCCAAGAGTTGGGGGAAATGACCATTCATTGCTCTCCTAAAGGTGGTGAGCGAGGCGGGGGTTGGCTTCGATACCACTTACACCATTCAACGCCTGATGAGGCATTGGTCTTCAGCACCTCGTTGGAAGAAGTGTTAGGCCCGTTGACAAATCCTCGATATCTCATCAGCCGTTCATCCCAGTTTATGCAAGATACTTGGCTATCAAGTCTTATGCCCGAAGTGGTGGCAAAGTATCTTCGAAAGGAAATAAGTACCATTCAGATGTATCACGCAGTACCTTCTATTCTGGCTTCAACTCGTGAACGAGCAGATGTATTCCAGAAGTATTGGAATCTCCATGTTAGTCCAAGTGTACTTACATATGCACGCAGTAACGATGGGAAGAGTTTGTTGCAAGGTATCCGGCAGGGTGGTTTAGCACCTAAGCTAGGCTTGCATCAAAAAGAAGTCTATATTTGAGTGTTCATGCACAGTTTGCACACTGGAATGTGGCACCCCTGTGTTCGTCACAGAATCGCTTTCTACAGTCAAAGCATCTGAAATCAAACGATGTAACGGAGCGGGAGCACCCACTGTGGCCACATTTTTCTTGAACACCACTGGTTGCTGATAGCGTTGATTCGGCAGTCTTCCAAAAGTTTTTCTTTGGAGTCTCTAAAACACTTGATGAAACGTTTGCTTGGCGGGATATACCTTCCAGTCCAAGCGTTTTGATCACAAATCGATTTTCAAAGAACTTGTTTGCCATCGCTGGCGTCATTATTCCTGCAGTCAAAACCTTGTTTCGAACTTCTCCTGCGGGAACATTTTGAAGTCCAAACCGTTGGATAAGTGAATCGTAGTTGTGTTCATCTCTACGCAATCTACGTCTTTGCACTTGAGGACCGGGGTTCGGGTGAGTATTTGTTCCAGCCATGTATGCGTTGTGTTCCACCTTCTTGACCCAAGAAACTTCTCCACTCGAGGAGTTGAGTAGGTTGTTTTCCCGGCGTATCGTGAAATGATTTGGCCCTTCCATGGTGATTCCACCGGCTTCGCGGTCTGCGAGACAGAGATCTTTCGCTTCTTGGAAGGTGCTGAAAATTCGGTTACCATGTCGAGTATGTCCCGAGAGGAATTTACCTTGGTGAGGGCCTGAGAAATTCGGATCGGAAATACCAAGAACTCCTGCATGCTTTGAGTTCTGTTCATTTCTTCCACTGAGGCCGCCGGTCTGTCCAATGCCAGATGAGTGGCCAGCTGCACTTCGACCACTTAATCCGCCGGTTTGGATAGCCGCAGAGGTTTTACCGAGAGTGAACGTCATGATGAGTCCTCCAGTGGCAAGTAAGCCAAACAGAACTGCACAGCAAGCGTAAAGTCCTGCTTCATCCGTATTCAAAGCAGAGAATGAATATTCTTCTGGAGAATCCGCATAGAAGTAAACGCTGATTTTGTCCCCTACGGGATAGAATTGTTCAATCGCTTCGACACAAGAGTTACTGCTTTCCATTGTTGCAAAAGTTTCAGCAGTATAGACTTGAGGGGGATTACCTGCACTGTACCCTATCACAAGATCCGCTCGACAGATATAGTATCCGTTCAGAGATTCAGAATAACTCGATTCTTCTAAAATTGTTCCTTCTGTTTCGACGGACACACGATCATTCACTTGACTTATGGATACCGCAAAGGCACCGGAAAAAAGTGTTCCAATAATGAAAATGATGATGCCGATTTTGTTCATAGGCTCACCGTAGGTTTGACCGCTGGCGCGGTTTCCAAGCGCCAACGGTCGATTGTGTCATACGCACGAGTGCAGCCGTCATTGCCGAAGCTCCGGTGGAAACAATTGTATGTCGTCAAGGCATCATATAATCATTTCAGGCCCTTTGAGCAATTCTGATGGATGGCTCGTCCTTTCCAGCAAGTTCCGCCTCATCGCTTTGGAAGGATAGCCCCATGCGTCTGCTTAATTCCAAATGAGAACGTGACCAAGGCCATACACATGCATCGTTCAGTACTTTTCCAAGAACATTAATTGGCATGAGCTCCTTCTCCCAATCGTGTTCATCTGAGAGTTTTCCAGTAATTCGAACCCAAGAGTGTTGTCTTTCTTTCAATTCGCGATGGAGTGTAGTCAACTTTAATTTACGAGTAATTTTGATGAGTTGTTCTCTTGGAATTGCACGTGGGACCAGCATCAAGGTTTGTTCTCCATCGGTCCAGAAGGCGGTTGCTCCAAACTTGAAATCCTCAATGTACGCCAACGCTTGAGAGACGGCCTGTTGTGGCACCCCCCATGAATGCGGCAACCATGCAATAAGGGCAGAGCGGTTTTTGGTTCCAGCCACATGCGTGCTGACTTCAATACTGAAGGTATTCGCTTGAACGTTCACCGGCTCAACGTTGACTTTGGACTTTGAACGGTTGATTTTGGTTTTGCTTGGCTTCCGAGGAATCATGATGGCGTTTTCATGGCGGTCAAGTAGTTTGTACCATTTCTTGAACGGTTTGAGGAGTGTTTCCACTTCGACAACGCTGCACTTCCATCCAGTTTTGCCGTGAACGGTGCCTGGAAGTCGGATGATTCGCCTTGTATCTGCGGTAATTTTGGTGTCAACTGGATGTCCTGCTGAAGTGACAAGGTCAAGTAATTTTTTTCGCTCTGTACGAACTTTTTGCTCTCTTTCTTTCGGGTCCGGGATTTGGAATTTCTCACGCTGTAGGTCTTCATAGAACAGATGAAACCCCTTGCTACCTGAGAAGGAGATATGCATGAATGCATATTCATCTTTGTCCTTCATCCACTCATAGAGTTTGACAGCTGATTGTCGAGCCAGTTCCATGTTGGTAATGCAAAATGGTGGTACATCAATGTCGAACACCACAAGATGATCTAACAGGATTGGATAGGTTGCTTCTTCATCGCGTAGCCTTGGCAAGTCGATTGGGTTGAGCCATGATGCTGTTGAGACGTAGACATCGGTTGGCGTAGAGTTTCTGAAAGCCTTCAACAAAGTTGGGCCATTACGAACCCTCCGATGTGAAGATTGCCATCGGTTTTCGAGGCATCTCCAGCGGTATTGATGCTGTGTGGGCTTTTTCATCCATGACAAATCGATTTCGAAACCCTGAGCATAAAACCCCTGCAGTACGCTTGGGTCGAACTCAGGCTTCTCGGCCATGATATTGAGTATCGATTTCGGTTAATGGGTTCATCGCAAGCCAGCTGCTTTGAGTGATTCCAGCAAGACTTGGCCGAGTTCAGATGGGTCCATTGCACAGGCAATACCTGCGGCTCTAAACGCCTCGAACTTCTCTTCTGCAGTTCCTTTTCCGCCGGAGATAATCGCTCCTGCATGTCCCATTCGCTTACCAGGTGGTGCAGTCGCACCAGCAACGAATCCAACGATTGGTTTGCTTACATTCTCAGCAGCCCAAGCAGCCGCTTCTTGCTCAGCATTACCGCCAATCTCTCCAATCATGATGATTGCTTCAGTTTGCGGGTCTGTTTCAAATGCTGCAAGGCAATCGATGAATCCAGTACCGTTCACAGGGTCTCCACCAATTCCGATGCAAGTGGATTGACCCTCGTTAATGCTCATCGTTTGGGCCACTGCTTCGTACGTCAAGGTTCCGGATTTACTGACAATTCCAATACGGCCTTTGGCGTGAATATGTCCAGGCATGATTCCGATTTTTGCGCCGCCGTTATCACCGGGGGTGATAATTCCAGGGCAGTTTGGACCAATGAGACGAACCCCAGGGCGGTTTTCGACGTAAGCCACAGCCTTCACCATGTCAAGGGTAGGGATACCTTCTGTGATGCATACGATGACTCCTTCACCTTTGAGGTAATCAAATGCGTCTGCAGCCTCCATTATTGCTTCAGCAGCAAAAGGAGGAGGGACATAAATGACGGTAGCGTCAGCGTCGGTTGCTTTGATGGCATCAGTCATGCTGTGCCATACTGGAAATGATTTCCCTTGAAGTTCGACGGTTTGACCGCCTTTACCAGGTGTGCATCCGCCAACGATGTTGGTGCCGTATTCGACCATTTTGTCTGCATGGAACATGCCTTGCTTTCCAGTAATTCCTTGCACCAATACTTTCGCATCTTCTTCAATCCAAATAGACATTATTCATCGCCTCCAATAAGTGCTACAATTTTTTGCGCACCTTCAGCTAAATCATCAGCAGGGTGAATATTGAGGGTCGAAGCAGCAAGGATTTTCTTTCCTTCATCGACATTGGTACCTGCCAGTCGGACGACGAGCGGTACGTCAAGAGACAGTGCTTCTGTTGCGGCAATAACGCCTCGTGCAATGATGTCGCAACGCATGATTCCACCAAAAATATTCACGAGAATTCCCTTGACATTGGGATCTTCGAGAATAATCGAGAACGCCGTTTGGACTTGCTCTTCGTTTGCTCCGCCGCCGACGTCGAGGAAGTTTGCAGGCTCTCCACCGTAGAGTTTGATGACGTCCATGGTCGCCATTGCGAGTCCAGCTCCGTTCACCAAGCAACCAATGTTTCCGTCAAGTTTGACGTAAGAAAGTCCGGTTTCTTTTGCTCGGATTTCCACATCTTCTTCTTCGGAGAGATCTCGAAGGTCGTCCCATTTCTTGTGGCGGAACTCTGCATTTTCATCGAATGAGATTTTCGAATCAAGGGCAACAATTTCATCTGCCCCAGTTCGTACCAGTGGGTTGATTTCCACCATTGCACAATCTTCTCGCACAAACATGGTGTACATGTTTGACAACATCTTGCCGAAGGATTTCAGCGCCGCTCCAGAGAGGCCAAGGGACATTCCAAGGTCTCTCTTTTGGAAACCGAGAAGGCCAGCATTCGGGTCAACAACGACTTTATGGATGAGTTCAGGCGTATTGTGAGCGACATCTTCGATGTCCATTCCACCTTCGGTTGATGCCATGATGAGTACGGATTTGTTGTCTCTGTCGACCAAAAGGGCGAGGTAATATTCGTGAGCAATATCGCATCCAGCCTCGATGTAAAGGTTACTGACCAACTTTCCTTCGTCTCCAGTTTGAATGGTCACCAATATATTGCCAAGGATGTTGGTTGCGTAGGATTCGACCTCATCTCTTGAGAAAGCGATTTTCACACCGCCCTCCATCACCTGTTCACGGGTTTCAGGATGGTACAGTGTACCTTTGCCTCGTCCACCAGCATGGATTTGTGACTTGACGGCAACGACTTTGCTACCGAGCGAATCATAAGCGCTTAGCGCCTGTTCGACGGTCGTGCAGTGGACTCCTTCAAGTACGGCGACGTTGTTTTCTCGCAGTAGGTTTTTCCCTTGATATTCGTGGATGTTCATGGTGCTCTCCAATCCATCCAAAGTAAGGCCGTCTTTGAATACTTTGATGCGACCTTCGGGTCAATTTCCCGAACCCAACATGTTGATGTGCAGTATTGAGATGTATTGATAGGTAATCGGTAGAAGGCCCATCTATGCAAGTGGTGGTGTTAGCCGGTGGAGTTGGCTCACGGCTTCGGCCTTGGACCAATTCTGTCCCAAAACCCTTGCTTCCGATGTTAGACCTTTCACTGCTGGAACGGGTTGTTGAAGGTGTTCCCAACGCCATGATTGACGAAGTGGTTGTTGCAGGCGGGTACAAAGTGGATATGATTCAAGAATACTTTGCGAATGCTGATGTTGATTTTGATGTTCGAATCGTTCCCGAGGACAAACCTCTCGGAACGGGTGGTGCTCTTGGGAATTGTCGTGATGTTGTCAGCGGTACTTTTGCTTGTTTCAATGGCGATATTGTCTCGTCTCTTCAGGTAGAACCTCTGCTTGATTTACATCGAAAAAACGGAGGCATCGGGACACTTGCTTTGTGGGAAGTCGAGGACCCTACACGGTTTGGAATCGTTGGTCTTGACGACGATTCACGTATAACTCAATTCAAGGAGAAACCAACTCCAGAGGAAGTCTTCTCAAACCTCATCAATGCAGGTTCTTACATTCTGGAAGATGACATTTTCGATTTCATGCCCGAAGGAAAGCATTCTATAGAAAGAGACGTTTTCCCCAAACTTGCATCACAAGGAGCATTGAACGGTCAGCAATTTGAAGGATATTTCATCGATGCAGGCACTCCAAGTGCTTGGTCGGATGCCGTCAACCGTTGCATCAAGGAAGGTCGCTTTCGACGCGGCCTCATCCATGGAAATTCGTGGTACGGTTCAGTGGAGGCAGCACCTTCCGAGCACGTATCCGGCTCAATGATTGATTCCGATGTTGCCGTTTCCAACAGCACAATCAGCCGTTCAACGCTTTTGTCAGGGACAAATGTTGGTCCAAATTCTGTTGTCGAATCATGTATGATTGGCCGTGATGTCCATATTGGCTCGAACGTTCAACTTCTCAACATGGTCATTGACCACGGCAGCGTGATTCCCGACGGAACCTCAATGTCGGACGGGCAGTGGCCAAGAACGGACTGATTCAGTTTGGTTTCATAGAAGGGCTCAAATGCGCTTTGATTCTCCCAAAGACATGAACAAACCATTGATTGTTGTGAACTTCAAAACCTACGCATCTGCAAGTGGCCAGACGGCCGAAGACTTGGCGATGGCTATGGAAGCGCATTGCAACGGTCCTGCTCGAATGGTTGCTGTGGTTTCAGCATTTGACCTTGAAGCAGTTCGGAGAGTCGCTCCTTCACTGGAAGTTTGGACCCAGCATCTCGACCCAGTCGGTCAAGGTGGATTTACCGGATGGCTTGAACCGCAGACTGCCCTTCATCGCGGTGCGCATGGGACCATCATTAATCACGCTGAACATAAAGTATCGATGGAGCATGTCGCATCTTTGAAACAACAACTGCCATCTGATTTCCCTATGTGCGGTTGCGCTGCTGATGTAGATGAAGCCAAAAGTCTTGCAGAAATTGGCCCGACGTTCATTGCAGTGGAACCTCCAGAACTGATCGGAGGCGATATCTCAGTCACCACTGCTGACCCAGCTATTGTCAGCGATACTGTTGCCGTTGTCCAGGCAGTCAACTCCAATGTTCGTGTTCTATGTGGGGCCGGCGTTAAGAACGGCGCTGATGTGGCCAAAGCAGTAGAATTAGGTGCAGAAGGTGTTCTTCTGGCAAGCGGAGTCACTAAAGCAAGCGATGTCAAAGCAGTGCTTGCGGACTTAGTTGCGAGTCTTGAGTGAGTTTGCAGACAACTCTAATACGGCCTGCTCTTTCTTTGCCAGTTCGAGGTTTTCTCCTCCTGGGCAGAATTTTCGATAGAAACACGATGAGCACGTTCGTTTGTTTTTAGCAAGCGGTAGGAGCGCCAGATTTCGCCTTCCATATCGAGCCATTTCCTGCATAGCCTTCATGTCGTGTTCCAATAATTGATGCGATTGCTGAATAGATTGTGAAGTTGGCTGGAAGGTTTCACAATGCCAAAAGCCTTGCCTCCATCCTACAGTATGCAACCTATACGATTCACCGGGTGCGCTGAAACCATCCGAGTTGAGGGCCCAAAAAACCATCGCGTTTGCTTCCGATTCATCATGCGCTTTCACAGGCGCTTTCTGCATATCAAACCGAATCAAGTGCCAACGGTTCTGTATTCGAATCGCTAAATCTGGAGTGACGTACAGTTGACGAGTGCCGTACTGTGTTGGTTCAGTTCGATCTAAAACATACCACTGTGCGTGCCTTCTTTTCTGAAGTTGCTGTAGAATTCTGGTCCTCCACAGCAATAAAAACCTGTTTTGGGCAAACTTGAGCAGTGCATTTTGGGTCTGTTCCGATACGTGATGTACCGACCCATCCAAATGACTTTGAAGAGACGATTTTAACTGGACTTCAACAAGTAAAGACGACCATTCTTTACCCTCTTTGAGGTCATCGAGTCGATCGAGAAGCGTTTCTTTCATCGCTCTTAGCATCAAATCCCAAGGACGTTGAAACGATGGTGCCCTTGACCGGGATGAATTCGTTTTGTATCCGTATCGCAGATACCAGGCTCTTGGACATTTGAAGAACAAGTTTTTTCGCGTTCTGCTCCATTCTATTTTTGGCTCCATGCCATGAACATCATGCTCAATGCTTGTCAAAGATTCGGTCGTCAAATCACGCCGATGTTCATCATTGATAGGACTGCATTAGCGGTAGCCCAAAGAGCAACTGGTAGTATGCACCATCCGGCAAATCTGGTGTAGTCATCGGTTCCGATTTCACCAAACATGAGCGTAATCCAGCCTCCGAATGTTCCAACAGTACGCAGGAGAAGAACGACTGCACCGCCCAGTGCAATTATGCATATCAATCCGAAAATCCCAAAGAAAACGCCAGAGATTCCGCTTAACAACGCTGCAGAGACGCCCTGGGGGAAAAGCGATGGGAAGGCGAACCAGCCAAACCATCCGAGCCATATTCCTACCATGACATCGCGTTGCATTTCATCCGAACCTCTCCAATTACGGAACATTTCGGGGTAGAATTTATGCATCACTTTACCAACAAATTCGGCTTCGTAGGGGGTGCCTCTACGGGCGGTAACGATGCATATCTCAACAAGCCATGCATACATGGCTATATCGACCCAATACAAGGCATTGGAAGGTACAGGTGCTAAGGTTGCCATCAACAGGGGGAGGTTAACCAGTACGATTCCAGCACCGCCTGCACCAATGATGGCTCCCATGTGAAGTCCAAGGGGCAGTGGTTCTTCCAACGGCTCATATTCGGCACGAGGCAGTGTGAGGAAGAAAAGGAACAATCCCGGTCCAAACACCAATGAGAAATAAGACCAAGCGCTTGTGCTACCGCCGTTGTTGATGCTTTCCACTGCATCGATGATTTCCTCAGAGGGAGCCGAAGGAGCGTTGGAGTAAACAACTCGCATCGTCTTATCGAGGACAATAATGGAATCGGATGTTCCATTTGGTGTGCTGCCTGTGAACGATTCATCCAAGTCAACGAAACTTGGCCACGTCATGTTGTAACTGTTTTTCAGTGCAGAAACATCCGCAGTTGTCGCATCCATGCCAGCAAGAATGTGCGCTACAGCGATATCATTGCCGATTAAGTCAACCGTTTTGTTTAATTCTACAGATTGTTCAGCAATGTTTTGGGTTCCGGGTAGGGCCACGGCGAGTACGAGTGCATCTTTACCGTCAAACAACTCGGAAATCATGACGGGTTGCATATTTTCGTCGTACAGTTCTGTATCGTACACAAGCGCATGGTCGTCAATTAAATCGTTCGAACCAAGGTTGGGTTGATCCATTGCAGTTGGGATGAACGCAATGGTCATCAGCAACAGAGCTAGCAAAACCGGTGGAGGTGGTAAATCGTCTTTGCGAATGCAAAAATAAAGGAAACCAATGAAGGAGGAAACAGTGGTCAGCGACAAAATGAACGAGGAACTGAGAATCCCTTCATCTGCTCTTTCGACTTCAAACCGAATAATTCCGAAAGCATGGCAATCGCTGTTGAGGTCGCCTGAAACAGTTTGTACGCAAAATTCGAGATTGGCATCTCCAGGCTTCATTGAAGCAACGCCAGACCATGCCCACACCGTTTGATTCCCTTCAATCGGACGGTCAATACGAATCCTACCGGTTGATGTTTCTATGATGAGGTCTTCATCTTTGACGAATTTTTCGTCGGATGCAAGAGGGCCCCAAAGTTCCCATTTTGCCGACTTGACATCATCGATGCCCCAGGGGAAAAGAGGTTCAAACTCAATGTGTGCTCTGCGTTCAGCATCGACCACGACACGAGCCTTTGGCTCGTACAACTGACCTTCCATCACAATGCCGCCGCTGTTTTGTTCAAATGCGCCCCATTGGACTTGAATGGTGCTTCCTTCACAATTATTTTGTGCTGAAACGGTAAGCGTGAACACATCTCCAGCCTTCATCGAAAGGAAGACTTCTATACGTTCTCCCGAGAAATTCATCGCAGAGTTCGAGGTATCTGTATTTACAACTTGGTTGACTGTGGAGTCATAGACAGGCACACCTCCAGCATCGACCGAATACACCATTGTGAAACTGTTATCTGTGCCAAAGGCCGTTCTTTCACAATATTGTGGTCCACCAACTCCGTCGATGTAGGCCGACATGAACACCGTCATGTTGACTGTAGCATTGACTGGGTTTTGGAGCGGAGGGCTGCTCACTGAGAATATTTGGTTCATGCCACCGAACGAATTGACCGGTTGGCTTCCAACAGCATTGTCTGTCCGCTGGCGTTGCAGAACGGCTTCCTCAGCATCCAACCCTTCGACAAAGAGTCGTTCCACTGGCGCAATGTCCCATTCCACAAAACCAGGCTTGTAAACAGGGTCATTGGCCGCTTTAACTGCCCCTGATGCCATCACTCCAAGCAGGAGTGCTAACATGACCAGTACGAGTTTCCGCTGTCGCATTAACATCACCACATGGTTTTGGTTCATGAAGGCAATGGCGACATGCGAACGGACGGATATTCGTTAAAGAAGTACTTCAAAGGTAAGGATTGCCCACATAGCGAGCATTCCAAAAGTGATTGAGATACCGTTTACTCCACCCTTGGTGAGGTATCCTCGGTTTTCGAAGACCGCACCTAATACACTGTCCATTTGACATCCGAGCCATCCGATCACGGCAACGAAGACTGTTTTGGTGAATCCGATTTGGATGCTGTCACCACCGTTGTTGGCTACCATCCATGCTGCAAAGGTCAGAACAGCAATCATACTGGAACCCACAAAGGCTGCTTTTTGACCTGATGGGGAGAAACCTCCGTTGAGTCCCGCTTCACACGGCTTTAGTGTCGTAATCATTCTAACATTGTCATCGAGGCATCCGATTTCACTTGCGAACGTGTCTGAGGCTGCGACCGCCACAGCCGCACCAAACATCCACATTCCATGGTACCAGTCCTCAGTTATGAATGCGAATATAGCGACGAGGCCAGGCAAACCCCCGTTGGCGATGACGTTTCCATAGCTGCGATGACCGTCTTCAGATTCCGACATGCCTCGTTGCATTTTTTCCTCAAAACGCCATTTTGTTGCTTTATGCGAAGCCAGCAGGAATCCAAGCAACACAAGGAGCCAAGTCCAGTGCCCCAAGCCGCCAACGACGAATCCCAGAGCAGCCGCAGCAATGATTCCGGGCTTGTCGAGCATTTTCGCTTTGCCTGAGACCAGAACAAGGCCAATGAGAAGGACCGATGTCACAACCAAGTTGCCTTGATTGAGACCTCCAGTGAGCACATCCATCGATATCCCTCATCCGCTCGGGTTATCTTCTCCTTGAAAGGTGCTTTCCTTTCGACGTCCGCTAAAAACCGATTCAAACGGGTTCTCACGAGAGCACAGTTGGAAAGATGTGCCGAGTAAATTGCCACAGTGCCAAAATAAGCACCGAAAACCAAACGATGGAAACAAAAAGGCCGAGAAGAATGTGAGCATCGGCGAGAAGAAGCGATAACACCCACATCGAACCGTTCCAAAAGGAATGTAAAACCATGGCTAACCCTAATGCTTGCCATGGTTTCTTAGAGAGGGGTATTGCTTTTTCAGGGGACGCAGAGAGCCAACTCGGCGGCTGAAGCGGTTGATTTTGGTCATGATTCGAGTGTTTCATCACATGTCCGGCTGAATCAATAAGCACCCAGTTCTCATCAGATTTGACTGGTTCTGGTTGGATTTGTTGATATCCAGGTACGACAAGTCGTGCTTTCTTTTGGGAAAGGTAGGACCCAATGGCGTACCCTGATATGCCGGTCCAAACTCCGTGTCCGGGAATTGAACTTATTGCTCGTAAGACGCTTGTAAAGGCGAAGCTAATCGCCGTATCTTCTCCAGACATGAACGCTCCGAGTATGTACATGGAGTTTTCAAGAAGAGCGAATCCAAGTCCAACCGTAAATCCAACCTGGAAACCACGTCGAGGTCCATCAATGAAACGGGCCAATGCGAGGACAGCAGCTGCTTTGCAAAGTTCTTCACCGATTGGTGCTGACAGCATCAGTATGAGGCCAAAACCGAGGTTTGTAACATCGGATGTTTCAAGTCCAACACCGTTGAGAAGAACTGGTGAAAGAAAGGAGTTGATCGCAATCGCCGGAAGCGTGGAAATCATTCCAGCAATCAACATCCATTCCGCAAGTCGCCGAGTTGTGGGGAGTCCAAAGTACGAATTCGAAGTGGACCACCATGCAAAGACTGGAGTCGAAAAGCCAACTATGAATGCTGGAATGGCAACAAGAGCAAACAGAACTCCTGTGAAGATGTTCAGCCCCATCACCAGCAACGGTAACATGCAAACGGTGCTGAAGAAAACGCCTGCGAAGAACAGCCACCACAATTGCTTACCGTCTGGCATTTCAAGTGGAGTCGTATCTCGAATCAAATGATGTTCAACCGTCACTCGTTCAAACGTCTGAACGGCAGTTCGCGGAGCAATCATGTTGAATGTGTTACCAAAAACAGAATTTTGCGCCCGAATGATGTGTGTAAGACGTGGTCTTCTGAAGAAGGCGAATCCAGCTACGCATGGAATCAAGCACAACGAGCCAAACAGCGTATACCACGGTTCCGACGGCCCAAGGTCTCCATCAAAGTCACCGTCGAGTAAGCCTCCAAAAATGAGAGTTGTTGAGACATTAGCAACGATAAAAAGCAGTGTGACGAAGCCGAGCATCGAGCGAATTGTTTTCCATTTGGAGGATGGATAGGCTAAGATTAACCCTGCAGGGGGCGGGCTCAACGGAGTGATGGGCAAACCCTGCATGAAATGAACAGCATGGCTGACACCTATCACACTTACGAAGAGGTCCCGCTCAGTTCGCCCATCACTCGTCACTGAAAAAACAGCAGTCGGCTCAAGCACTCATCATTGCGGGGTGGACGCTCTCAACTCTTACACATCAAACCACCGGAGTGTGATGGATAAAACACGCTTTGATAATCTCGACCCCGAATTTAGGCCTATGAGCCTGTTGGGATTCTTGTTTGCCCCACGTAAAGATCACAAGGGTTGGTCGACTCCAAGTGAGGCCGCTCGTCTGTATTTTTTGTTGGTACTTTTGGGAAGTGCAGTTTGGGCTTGGCCCCTCACGCAAGGTAAGGTCCTGCTCTGGCTTGGCTTGGTCGTTTTCGTAGCAACTCCTCTTCTCACCGTAGGGTGGTGGCTCATCTCGTTGGTTAGCCAACGGTTTGAATCGAGGGTGCTGGTGGATTCACTCAACCGAATTGACCGCAGTAAGAAGGAGTCCATTCATTCCTTTAGAAAGCCGTAACCCCACGAATGCGGGGGTGCAAAGGTTTCCTTGATTGAACGAGGTGAAACCCATCGCAACAGGTTCAGTGGCGAACCCGCCTTGTCGTTGGTACCGCTGCCACGTGCTCCTCCAAACGGTTGTTGGCCGACAACGGCGCCCGTTGGCTTGTCGTTGATGTAGAAGTTCCCTGCTGAGTATCGGAGTGCTTTCATTGCGGTGAGGATATCTTCCCTCTTCGTGGCGAAGATAGAACCCGTTAATGCGTATTCAGAGGTTTCGTCGCATGTCTTCAGAACGTTCTCAAATCCATCGTCAGCATAGACGTGGATGGACAGCACTGGGCCAAATATTTCTTCTCCCATCGATTCATAATGTGGGTCAGAGCAAACAATGGTTGTCGGTTCAATGAAGTATCCTTTTGATCCATCATAGTTACCACCGGTTACGATTTCACAACCGGAATCGGCCTTTGCTCGGTCGATGTATCCTGCAATATTGTCAAACGATTTCTTATCGATAACGGCCGACATGAAATTGGAAAAGTTTCGAGGGTCGCCAAGGGTGATCTTGCCGACTTCTGCAATGTATTCATCCTTGATGTTGTTCCATACGGTTTGTGGGATGTAAGCGCGGCTTGCAGCACTGCACTTTTGCCCTTGGAACTCGAATGAGCCGCGCAGAAGAGCCACAATCAAGGCTGCTTCATCGCAATCCGGGTGTGCGACAATGAAGTCTTTTCCTCCGGTCTCTCCAACCACACGAGGGTAGGATCGATAGTTCTCCAGATTGTTGGCAACATCTCTCCACATCTTGCGGAAGACAGAGGTTGAGCCAGTGAAGTGAATTCCAGCCAGCATTGGGTGAGCAAGTACGGTATCGCCAACCATGCTTGCTTTACCTGGGATGAAGTTGATGACGCCTGCAGGAAGACCGGCATCCATCATCAGCCGCATAAGTAAGTAATTGGATACATACGAGTTACGGCTTGGTTTCCATACGCCAGTATTCCCCATGATGGCCATACTTGATGGTAGGTTTGCAGCGATGCTTGAGAAGTTAAATGGCGTTACAGAGAAGACAAAGCCCTCCAAAGGACGAACTTCGCTGGAGTTCCACATGCTTGAAGGTGAAACAGGCGGTTGCATATCTTCGTAAATTTCCCGTGCATAAACGGTATTGAATCTCCAGAAGTCAATGAGTTCACATGCGGAATCAATTTCTGCTTGGTGGCAAGTTTTCGATTGGTTGAGCATGGTGCTGGCATTGATTTGCGCTCGGTATTCACCAGCCAAGAGTTCGCTTGCTTTCAAGAAGATCGCAGCACGGGCTTCCCAGGGCATGGTCGACCACATGTCGTGTGCGTCGAGTGATGCTTGAATGGCTTCTTCGACGTTGGCTTTTGTAGCCATGTGGACTCGAGCAATGACGTGGCTGTGGTCGTGAGGCATGACTTGCTCAACCACATCACCGGTGAAGACTTCCTTACCGTTGATGATGCACGGTATTTCTATAATTTCGCTTTCTTGTCGAGCGATTTCAGCCTTGAGTGCTGCACGCTCTGGGCTGCCAGGAAGGTAGCCGAGTACAGGTTCGTTTACAGGGGTCGGTGGGCGAGGAACATTGTTCACCATGCTACGACGCTATCGCACCCGCCACTTCAACATCACGCTATGTAGAGATGAGCGTGTTTCGCACGGACTTTTCGAAGTTTTGGACCGACAACAGCCATGCAGTACCCCTGTCCAGGGTTTCTTGCGTAGTAGTCATGATGGTATTCTTCAGCCAGTGTGAAGTGTTTGGCTTCTTCGAGCGTCGTGACAATTGGCCTGTCGTAATGCGCTTGCATCCGTTCAATAACAATCTGAGAAGTTAACGTCTGTTGTTCAGAGGTCGGCATGATGCAACTACGGTATTGGGTGCCAACATCGTTTCCTTGTCGATTCAATTGTGTTGGGTCATGTACAGTGAAGAAGATTTCCAGTATGGTCTCAAATGGAATCAAATCGGGGTCGAACACGACTTCAACGATTTCAGCATGACCGGTTGTTCCAGAACATACAGGCTCGTATCTTGGATTAGGGTCGTGTCCACCCGCATAGGCCGGAAGAGCAGATTCAACACCGTACAATCCTTTGAACGCACCTTCAGTGCACCAAAAACATCCGCCTCCCAACAACGCTCGCTCCATGAATGCCTGTCCGGCCGAGAGGTTTTCAATCCTCGTATTTCTGCTGGAGTTTTACCCTCGGTTCCTTTGAACCTAAGCGAATCATAATGGCCGAGACAAACATCGAAGCATACATGATTACACCCACCAACGAGTTTGTCTTTAACATCGGAGGCTCATAGATCGAAACATTTCGCCACCACGTGTCGTGTGGCATGTTTTCGTCCAGAAGGAAAGTCTCCCCGAGCATCGGTGTCGTTACGTTGACGTTCCTTCTTTGCCCTTCCACGGTAACATCTTCAAGGGGTTCATCCCATCCATGAAGGGCGAGAACAAACTTCGTGTTGTGAATCGGGAGCAATGACTTTGCCCTCAAATCCAGAGCTGCTTGAACGGTTTGCTCAGGAAACATATGCACATCTGCCCATGCCTCATCGTATTGTCCAGCTTCAATGAAAGCGATATCAAAAGGTCCGTATTTCTCTCCGATTTCTGAAAATTCACTGGAGTATCCTCCGTCACCACTGAAATACAGAGCATGCTCGTTCAGGTAAACAGCCCATGAGCCCCAAAGCGTATTGTCCTGGTTGATTCCTCGACCGCTAAAATGCTGAGAAGGAGTAAAAACGACACTCATGTCTTCAGACATGTTTGCTTCTTCATACCAATCGAATTCGTGGACATTGGAACTTGGTATGCCCCATTCAACTGCATGTGCCTTCACGCCAAGTGGGACGACGTACTGCGAAGAACTGAGGTATTTGACCGCATCCATATCCAGATGGTCGTAGTGGTCATGTGAGATGAATACATAATCGATGGGTGGTAAATCTTCCAGTTCATAGGTATGTTCGTATTCAAACGGTGAGGGTCCAAAGAACAGCGGATCCGTGTTGTCTTCACCAAACACGGGGTCGAACAGGAGAGAGACGTTGTCAGTTTGTACCAGGATGGACGAGTGTCCAAACCAAGTGATGCTCAATTGTCCTTCGGTGAGATTCATCGGAGCAAATTCGATTGAAGGAAGGACTGAACTTGGATACCTGCTGCCATCGTCGGTCAAGTATCCGAGCGACGTTTCGAGAAATGAGCCCGTGCCGGTTCCTGATTCTTCGAGGTTATGGAAAGCACCGTCGTAGTAGTTTTTTGAGTCGTAAGAGCCCGGTTCTCCGCCGACTTGCTGGGAGAATTGAAGGAACATTATCGCAGAAACCAGAACAATGGTGAGCAACAAAGCGACAACAGAAGAGTAAATTTTGGCACGTCGAGCGATGCTAGGAGATTCAAGATCGTCAGCCTTCTTGACAAAAAGTGAAGTTTTAGAAACAGCATATTCCACTGCCCGAAACATCAGTAACACCACGAAGATGTAGTTCACGGGATGTAAATCATGGCGATACAGCCACAACATGAAACTTGCAAGAAAAAGAAGCATGCCTCCTAAGCGCATTCTTGAAGTCTCGACTTCACTGCTTTTGGGATGCTCCATTGCCCTCCTCCACTCAAGTATGACTTATTATACTTCCAAGAAACAAATCTTGATTTGAAACAAAAAAAGTTGATTGGAAACCTCGTTTGGGTTGCACAATGAGGATTATTCCTGCTCCTGCCAAATGTTTGCACCTTCAATACAGAAACATGGTGTTTCACGGCGCAATGGTCGGTTTAAGCCCGCAATTGCATTTAATTCCAGCGAACAGGATTCAGTGGTTTAACCCGATGCTCTCATATATGGATGGTTGGTCGGAGGCTCGTTCACCATGAAGCGAGGCTCACGTGCTTGGAAGAAAACCGGTAACCAACGGTGGAAGTGGCGTAAGAAGAAGTTGCGCCGTCGAAAGCGTGCTCGTAAGCAAGCCAAGTCATGATTCATGGTGTTTCTACACTTAGGGAGTATAGTATAGCTTGGTAGTATCGCGGGCTCCAGTTGCACAGGAATGACGACGAGTGGGTTTGCTGAAAGTTGATGACCAACTGGAGCGCCGACCTGTTGCAATCCTGCAGACTGCCCATTTCGGTGGGCAGTTTCAGAAGAAATCCGCTGGGGGGGGTTCAAATCCCTCTGCTCCCACCTTCATTCAAACAGTACGCAGTATGCGTTTTCTTGACCTTCATGAAGCGGTTTTCTTCTGCTTTATTACGTGAGATTCAATCATGCGCTCCCAACTTTATTCTTATTCAATGCAAGTGGAAACTTTACACCGAAGGCATATGTTCTTCAATTATGCCTTCGAGGGACGTTTGGGATGTCCATGCGCCGACCACTTGCTTTGCTTCTTTTCGCTCTTCTCATGGGCCCTGTCACGGGGTCCCTCATCGTTGCAGATGACAATGGACATTCTTCATGGTCTGCTGTTGATTCCGATGGTCTCCAATGGATACAATCAGGGCAAACATTCGATGTTCCTGCTCAAACATCTCCAGGATGGGTCGATGACGATACTCCGTGGTGGGAGCGAACGTCTTTGGATCTTGACCGGAACGAAATTCACGACTCTATAGAATCAAGAATCGGCGTGACCGGTACAGCCTTAGTCTATCAAACTGATGTCACAGACGCCCATCTTGCTGCGTTGGAAGGCCTCGGTCTCAATGTGGTTGATGTCCTTGAGGCTGTGAATGGAGTTCTCCTCGGTCAGGTCAATACGACGCTTGCTCCGACGCTTGCTGCTCTTGAGGATGTGGTGATGGTCGAAGAATACGGCAACGTAATTTTCTATGGCGATGTTCAAACTCCTGCAGTAAAAGCCAGCAACTCCAGTTTCTACCCAATGGGTGCTTGGGACCTCGGTGTTTCAGGGGCTGGCGTGAACATTGCAATGGTTGACACCGGCGTCGATAATGAACATCCTGGACTCAGCGACAAATTTGTTGCGGGATACGATGCAGTTTGTTATCTACACACTGACCCTACGTGTATTCTCTCTAATCCCGGAAGAGAAACCGACGGCACGTTTGACCCAGATGATGGCAATCAACACGGCACTGCTTGCATGGGGATGGCAGCAGCAACGGGCATTGATGCGAGTGGAGCACAAACTGAATTTTACGGCTCAGCACCCGATGCAGCACTCGTCGATGTCCGAATTGGCACCGACGCTGGCGCAGGTCCGTTTGAAAACTATGTTCTCGAACAGGAATTTTATGAATCTGCAATGAACGGTATGCAATGGATTATCGACAACAAGGATACCGCTTGGCAAGACGCTGATGGCACCAACTACGGAATTGATATCCTGTCACTCTCATGGGGAATCACATCCCACGAAGGCGGCGGCTCAGATGGCAACGACATGCACAGCCAAATCCTCAACGAAGCCATGGAAGCAGGAATTATTGTCAGTGTAGCCGCAGGAAACGATGGTCCTTCCAACGATGGTTTGTCTGGCATGGGTTCTTCTGACCTCTCACTCACCGTCGGTGCGACCGATGACCGCAACACTGTCGACCGACAAGACGACACGATTGCAGATTATTCTTCACGTGGTCCTCGCAGAGACAACGGAGATGGAAATCCTCTCAACGAACTCAAACCTGAGATTACTGCACCGGGTACAAACATCGTTCAAGCGGAGGGATGTGTGACCAGTGGTGGATGCAGCAATTTACTCAACGATGCATCACAAAACGGCTACACAGGACGTGGCTCAGGAACCTCGTACGCTACACCAGCAGTATCGGGTATTCTTGCTTTGATGATTGAAGCAAATCCAGAACTTTCTCCGGCAGAGTTGAAGGAAATCATCAAACTTACCGCAGAACGCCGCGGAGAAGCAACACAACCAGAGGTCGACCCGTTTTGGAACCGTGATTTCGGATGGGGCATGGCTGATGCGTATGAGGCTACAAAGATGGCAATAATGCTCAAGGAGGAAAACCTCACCGGCTCCATCGATGTGTACTCACAAGTCCACGTTACCAACTCTTCAGTAAACCAAAGCAACGGACTTCATGTCATTGAAGGAATGGCTTGGAGTCAAGCTGGAACCATTTCTGCGGTTGAATACCGAATTGGTAGCGGAGATTGGAAGAGCGCAGCATTCGATGAAACAAGCACACAGCTGGCCGCACTGGAGAGGTTCACATGGATGGTAGCGCTTGACCTCGACGCTTTGGCGGAAGGTAACCAAACCGTAGAATTCCGCGCTCTTAACGAACAAGGAGTTCAATCCCTTCCAGTTTCGGTTTCGGTCATGGGCACCGGCGATGGTGCCTCAAACCAAGCGTCAGGCTTGTTTGGAGCCCTCCCAACAAGTGGCTATTTCATTCTACTCAGCATCATCGTAATCGTTCTTCTTTGGAACTCTCGGACGGATGCTCCGTTGGGTATTGTCTCGAATGAACCGAACGCTTCCATCGATGCTGCTATTGCTGCTGATGCCGAAATGGCAGAAGTCATTGATGGAGTGCTTGTAGCCGAGATTGGCGACGGCAAATGACGATACGGAGACTTCGTTTTTACCTCGACTTGAAAAGGACCCCTTCATTCGGTGATAGTATGCGAACATTCAGCGACAGAGCAATGAGTATTCAGCCTACGGGTGTTCGTAAGATGTTTGACCTTGCTGGTGACGATGTTATTTCATTTGGACTGGGTGAGCCAGACTTCCAACCTCCACCCGTTGCCATCGAGGCTTTTCATCAAGCAATGTTGGATGGGCGTAACAAGTACACCACGACTGCAGGTTTACCCGAACTGCGTCAGAAAATTGCAGAATCATGGGCTTCATATCAACCCGGAATGGATGAGCACAATGTCTGTATCACGATGTCTGGGACCAATGCGCTTCTCAATTTGTTTTTGACATTGGTTAATCCCGGTGACAATGTTTTGCTTCCTGAACCTTATTTTCCATTGTATGGGCCGGATGTATCCATCGCTGGAGGGACTGCAAAGTACTATTCGTGTTTGTTTGAAAACGAGTTCATACCGGATGTTGAGCACCTCGATTCCTTGGTTGACGAAAACACAGTCGCTGTTCTGTACAATTTCCCAAGTAACCCGACGGGAGGCACGCTCGACGAATCTCAACGCGACCAATTACTCGATTTCGCAAAGCGACACAATCTTTGGATTATTTCCGATGAAGTGTACGACCGAATTGTCTTTGATGGCCCCCATGTGTCGTTCATGGGTACGGGATATGATCGTGTACTCGTGGTCAACTCTTTTTCCAAAACGTTTGCCATGACCGGTTGGAGAATGGGGTACATCGCTTCTACAAACCGTGAAGCCATGCAGCAAATTACCAAAATGCAGTATTACATTACAGCATGTTCCAACGATGCCATGCAATATGCAATTCTTGCAGCCATGAACGAAGCAAGCGATTATCCGAGTGTGTTGGCCAACGAGTTTAGGCAGCGTTGTGAACTGATTGTTGGTCGATTAAACGCTATGCCTGGAGTCGAATGCCATAAGCCGAAAGGTGCTATCTATGTGTTCCCGAAGGTCGATGTACCAAACATGAATTCACAAGAGGTTGCGATGGAACTGCTCAAAGACGGTGTACTTTGCTCTCCAGGTTCTGCCTTTGGCCCCTCCGGTGAAGGGCACTTACGTTTTGCATACACCATCAGTCAAGAAGACATCAGCAAAGGAATGGACATCGTTGAAAAGACCCTTGTTCGTCTTCAGTCAGAAAACTAAGGTGAGTCAATGAATCTTTTAGCAGCCATAGGATTTTTCTTCCTTGGCGTTCTCCTGGGTACTTTTTTGCCTCGTTTTCCATTTTTGATGTTGTCTCGTACCAGAGGATTCAACACGAAGTTTCCTCCCCACCCTGAACCGATTCCCCTGTCACCTCACCTCACCCAACGCGTGCTCCATATGCGCATGTTTTACTGGATGAGTTTCGTTGTCGTTGTGCTGCCCTTGGGGCTTGGTTTGGCATCGGTACGCTGGGGGAATGCTGCGTTTGGTTTCGGGCTTTTAACCTCCAGCAGTTGGCTTGTTTTCAATCGCCTGCAGTACTTTGTCGGCGGTATGGTTCCACCTTGGACTCGAGATATGGCAAATCAACTGCAAATCATTGCAAATGAAGCCGAAGTTTCGGGTGGTTGTTGTAACTGGGCTTCTCCTTACTGGGGGGTTACTGGAATATACTGCGTCAATTGTAAGGCTAAACTCTCGAATATGCCTCGCCCAGACTTGGGCCGCAAAAGACGTGAACGCCGTCCGCTTGGTTTGCTGTATCTGCTGTTTACAGACGGTCACTCCATCCTGGCATTCTTTGAGAATATTCCTCCGTCTGAAGAGGAATGACGGGCTCACCACCCGACACCACAACCGTCGGTTTTTCTCTCCAGTGAAGGGCAATCTTTGAGATGGTAATGAATCAGCGTCAAACATGGGGAGGTATGCGCGACGTAAAACGCTCATACCCCGAGTATGGCTGACAATCGTCGCCTTTTGTCAAGTTTTTCTCACGCCTTTAGCAGCATTTTTGATTACTTACTTTTTTCAATTCTCGCTTGCCGACGAGGGAGCGGCATTATCCTTCGATTGGGATATGTTGCCTTGGATTATTGCAGCCTCTATGATGTATGGGATGATGGCTTTGCTGTTGGCGCTGTTGATTGGAGGGTTCATGCCACTTCGTGTCGTTGAAAAGGGCGGATGGTTACGATTTTTAGGACTCAGTAGGGGGAAATCGGATGCCTTTTCAAGACGATTTGTGCGCAAAAAGTACGCCCAGTCACCTCACGGGCGATTGACCGTTTTAGCTCATGAACGATGGGTCGATGGTCATACTATTCTGTCCACTCACGGTGGCCTTATCTTACTGGCTGTACCGTTCCAAGTGGTGTTGGCAACCGTTCCGCTGATGCTTGTTTTACTTATCCCTGACACGATGATGCATCCTGAACGAAGACTTGAGATGGCTCTGCTTGTTTATCTGTTCGGACTTTTATCCATCATGAGGGTTTTTCCTCGAATTGCGGAAAAATACATCGGAATTGCATCCTTCACTCGAAAATGGCTGATCTCGATGACGAAACTCTCTTGGCTGGCTCCAGTTCTCGTGTTGTGGCTTCTTGGACGCGTAGCAAGTGTGGCCGTTATCGGATGGATGGGCCCTGACCTCGATCTTAACATCAACTTAGAAAAGGAATTATTTGAGTCTTCACTGTCCATCGCTTCAGTTCCTGAAACTTCTTTCCTTGATTTACTTACAGCGTTGGCAGTCATGCCCTTGGCCGCTTTTACCACCATGGCAGTTCTTGGCGCTGGCTCAGCGGATCCACCCGAATGGATGTACGAATTTCAAAACCCGACCGCTGTACAAAAACCGCCTTCGAAAACCGCAGGCCTTGTTAGCAAAGGGGCGGGAATCGCAGCCTCCGCCGCTACGACTGCAGCAGTGGTTGCTGGTACCGCTCTTGCAAGTAAGGCGACGACGGCGGTACAGGCTGCGAGTGCAGCCGTAACAGGGACTTCTTTAGCGGTTCAGGCCCCTTCACATCTCCATTCAGCAGCACAAGGGGTATCATCTCTTGAAGAAGCCTCAAGCGTTGTAGAATCGATACCGTCGCAACCCGAAGATCTTCAATTCCAAGGGATCGGTGATTTGTTTGACCAGAAGGAAACTGCAGAACGATTGAGCGAGGGTGTGCAAGAGGCCGTGGCAGCACCAACTTACGACCAGCCATCGATTAGCGGGTTACGCAAATCGAAGTGAATTTGAAGTAAATCCTCGTGACCTCTGTCTGGTCATCAAATGGCCATCTCTATATGCCGCGTGAATCTCGGAGGTTTCGTTGGTCTTATGCGTCGTATCACTCCGTTGACCCTTGTTGCCCTATTGTTGCTCCAAACCCTTGCCATGGGAATGGCTGCTCCTGCCAGTGCAACTGCTGGCCGTGGCGGAGCGAACGATGATTTCCGTGTGGTTTCCATTTCTCTTGGAAACGCAAGCGTACCTGCCCAAGAGTGGACTCAATCAAACGGTACAATTGTTGAGTACATGTTTGAGGGTGACACCATTGAAGTTGGTATGGAAATTCAACGTGGAGGTAATTCTTTCACCGGTAAAGACAGCGTCGCTATGATTCAGATCATTCATCCCATTGGATACGTCATGGAAACATTCACGTGGACTTCAGGACTGCTTATCGGTGGTCAAAGTGACTCGAAAACCTTCCTTTGGACACCGACAGCAGCACACTCCGTACTCGATACGACCACCAACGACCTTTCCGGAGGACTCATCTTGCGGGCCATGCTTGACAAAGATTCGAACGGTGACGACCGTAACGAAAACGACATGTTGGAAAAGACGGTACCAATCGCCATCATGAAGGATTCGTTTGATGGAACAACCACTCAATCTTCGACGTTCATCCCTGCTCGTTATCCGGTCGATGGTGGAAATGCAAACGGGGATGGTTCTTGGGCTGACCTTTCGGGTGGAGCCGTTGGCTCAAAGCATTGGGGCAATGCTGAAGCAGGCAACAACTATCCTTCCAATGCACACGACCGCCTGGTCAATTCCTTCATTTCAACGAACGGAAACAACTGCGGTGCAAATGGGCAACTCGACGCCGGAATGTCTCAGGTGTACGGCACATGGATTTGTCGAAACGTCTTCTATGCATCGAACTATATCTCTTCCCAAATTCATATCCAAGCATGGGGCAGTGTGGCATCTGGCGACAGCGTCTCGATTGAGATGTGGCGTGGTTCCGGTGGGCAAAACATCAACGAATCCATTGTCTATGACATCTCCCAAGGCAACCCAAGCCAAGCACCTGACCAATGGACTCGTATCAGTTGGGACCCTCAAGTGACTTACTTGCAAAACCCATATGTGACCAACCAAAATGTATTCCTTGGCGGCAACTCGTACTCAATGGGCATGGTTCTTCGAAGCGACAGCAGCGATGCGACAGAAGGATTCCACGTGGACGACTGGATTCAATTTGGTGTTCGTAAGGTGCAAGAATACACCTTAGACGTGAGTTGCGATGCTCCTGAAAACGGCTATTCTGCACCACCAAGTGACCTTTTGAGCTTGTATTGTACGGTCACCAACAACGGATACGCTCCTGCTGCAATACGCTCGGAATCAAACATTTCCAATTTGACATGGATGGACCCTGCCAATCCAATGATTCGCCAAGATGCAGTGTACATTAACGGTGCAGGTTACTCGACTTTGGTTGGTGATCACGACACCAGCATTCTCATCCCTCCAATTCCTGGTGGCGGTTCTGTTGACCTATGGGTCAACCTTACCATTCCCCCAGGCGCAGATGTCCAGCAACTCATCTGGCAACTTTGGTTTACGGATGCCTCGGGACAGAACTCGGGTGAGAAAGCAAGACTTTCCGCTTCTGTAGGGGTTACCGAACAATTTGGTGTCTCTCTCACATCGACCGTTGGTCTTCAAGCCGGCTCGTTCGGACCAGGCCAATCTGGCATGGTTCCGTTCCGTTTGCAAAACTCTGGAAACCGAGATGCTTCATTCAACCTCGCTACCACTTTCTCCGAGGATGATTGGTCTGCGCTGCTTGTGAACGACACAGGTGCATCCGTCTCGAATCCAGTTTATGTTGGCCGTGGGCAGAGCATCAACTTGCAACTCAACATTACTGCCGCAACTCAAGCGAATCCTGGAACGGTTTCTTTCACTCTTCGGGCAACCTGTCCTTCATGCGGCGCTTTATTCGGTAACGATGTCCTTTCTCGTAACATCGAAGTCCCAGTTCTACGCCAAGTCTCTCTGGAAACGGACACTACAGATATCTCTGGCCCAGCGAATGGCGTGTCGAAGAAGGTTTACATCAGCATTTACAACATCGGTAACGATGATGAGCAATACGATCTCTCTTTGACTCAACAGAACTGGCAACTTGGTGCAAACTTGGCAAGCAGCCAAACTGCGGTCATGGACGCTTGGGATGGTTCATCGATTATTCAACTCAATCTTCCTATGCCGATTGGATTGGCTCCGCAACTGTACAGCCTTACTGTGACAGCAACCAGCGTTGATGATCCTACAGTTAAATCCTCAATCAGCCTCACCGTCGACATTCTCGATACTGCTGCTGTTCGTGTTTCAGACGAAGATGCAGACCAATCCTACATTCCGGGACAAGCTGCCCAAACTATGCAGTTTGAAGTGTTCAACGATGGAAACAGCGTTGACAGGTTCACAATGACTTCCAACGCCCCTGCGGGGATGAACGTAGAGTTCACAAACCTCTTTGATGGCATGACTCCTGAAATCCCAACCGGTAGCAGTTACAACGTTTCGGTTCGCTTCTCCTTCGTGGACGGTACAGAAGGGCAGTTGCTGCTTAACATCATTGCAACGAGCGTCAACGACGCAAGTATCAGTTCGTCCGGCTCAGCAACCTACTTGGTCGGCTCTCAGAACTGGTTGAAAATCATTCCAACAGAAATGCTGGTTATTGACGAGGCAGAACCCGTTGATGCATGGTCGATGACCGTCACCGTCCGAAATCAATACACGACTGCACAATCGGTCTCTATGAATCTTGACAGTGGTGAATCTTCGAATTGGGTTCAATCAAAGCTTGCCAACGGCGACCGAACGTTCTCATTGGCAGTCGAGGAGGAACGCCAAGTCACTGTCATCTTCACCGTTTCATCCACAACTCTCAACAATTTGGGTAGTGATTCTCTGTTCACCAACCTTACTCTATGGGCAGAATCTCAAACAGTCAGTGACGCGGCAAGCACCACTTTACAACTTCAATTGGTCAAAACCGGTTCAGATCTTTCCACCGACGGTACTGGCGGAGATTCCAGTGGCATCGACATGGGCTCAATACTAACTTGGATTGGCTTCATCGTGGTATTTGTCATCGGTGTAGGGGTTATCTTCCGAATCCTTACTGAAGAGGAAGAAGAAGATGATTACGGTGGCTGGGGTGAAGAAGGCTACGAAGGTAGTGTTGAAGCAACCTACGGCGCTGTAGCAGCCGCACCAACCGTTCCAGTCGCTGGCGCTGCATACGAAGTTCCGAAGTCACTTCCATTCATCGCTCCACCCGCCGGAGCACCTCCAGCAGCAGCACCTATCGTTCAGGCACCTTCCGCTCCATCTCCAAACTTGAGCACTGCGGATACTGCTCCGCCGGTTCCAGCAGCAGGTTTGCCTGATGGATGGACCATGGAACAGTGGAATGTCTACGGTCAAATGTGGCTTGAACAAAATGGACAGGCTTAATTCTTGATACAATCCTAAGCGTAGGGTTCAAGTCGTACTCGCCCTCGGCATAGTTGTAAGGAGACGTTCATATGTATGGAAACGGACAAGCACCTATCTTCATTTTGAAGGATGGAACACAACGAACTCGCGGTCGAACCGCTCAATCAAACAACATAGCAGCTGCCAAGGCTGTCGCCGACGCCGTTCGCTCAACACTCGGACCGAAGGGCATGGACAAAATGCTGGTTGACTCGATGGGTGATGTCGTCATTACCAACGATGGCGCAACAATTCTCAAGGAAATGGATATCGACCATCCTGCGGCCAAGATGATTATTGAAGTCGCTAAGACCCAAGAGCAGCATTGTTACGACGGGACCACATCTGCCGTCGTCCTGTCCGGGGAACTCCTCAAGCGCAGTGAAGACCTCATCGAACAGAATGTTCATCCAACCGTCATTTGCGAAGGCTTCCGACTCGCAGCAGAGAAGGCTGTTGAATTGCTTGAAGCTCATGGTATCTCAACCGAAAACCAAGATTCAGTATTGATGGAAGTTGCAAAAACGGCTCTTACTGGCAAGTCCGCCGGTGCAGTCAAGAGTTTCATGGCGGATATTTGCGTCCGTGCAGTGAACGCCGTCGGAATTATCGAAGACGAAGAGAGAATCGTTGACCTTTCAGATATTAAGGTCGAGAAGCGACAAGGTGGCTCAATCAAGGATTCAACACTCATTGATGGAATCCTTTTGGATAAGGAAAGAGTTCACGCAGGAATGCCTCGCTCTATTTCAAATGCTAAAATTGCTCTGATTAACTCAGCAATTGAAGTTAAGAAAACTGAAGTCGATGCTAAAATCCAGATTACAGATCCCAACCAACTTGCTCTTTTCCTCGAAGAAGAGGAAAATTACATCCGTGGACTTGTCGAGAAAATTCAAGCCTCTGGCGCAACTGTTCTTATCTGTCAGAAAGGTATTGATGAGTTGGCTCAGCATTACATGTCGAAGGCTGGAATCTTTGCCATTCGCCGTGCCAAGAAATCGGATATGGAAGCACTTTCAAAGGCAACCGCAGGTCGAATTGTCACAAACATCGATGACCTTTCGGATGATGACCTTGGACATGCTGCTAAAGTTGAGGAGCGCAAGATTGGTGAATCGGACATGACCTTCATTACCGGATGCCCTGAAGCAAAATCAGTTTCCGTTCTTCTTCGTGGTGGAACCGAACACGTCGTCGATGAAATTCGACGTGCTTTTGATGATGCAGTTGGAGTTGTTTCTGTTGCTTGGGAAGACGGTGCAGTTTTGACCGGTGGTGGCAGTGTTCTTGCAGCACTTTCACGTGACCTTCGCACCTATGCCGAGACCGTTGGTGGCCGCGAACAAATGGCCATTGAAGCCTTTGCTTCGGCACTCGAAATTATTCCAAGAACACTTGCTGAAAACGCCGGACTGGATCCCGTGACTACCCTCATTGAACTGCGTAAGGCGCACGCTGACGGGCAATCGCACGCCGGTATCAACGTCTACGAAGGTGGCGTAGTCGACATGAAGCAGGCGAACGTTGTCGAGCCAATGCGCGTTGTTGAGCAGGCCATTCAATCCGCAACTGAAACCGCAATCATGATTCTTCGAATCGACGATGTCATCTCTTCCAAGGGCGTCCCTATGGACGGTGGAATGGGTGGCATGGGCGACTTCCAAATGTGAAGTTCCCCCATTGCAATGAGTACAGTTTTTAAGACTATTTTTCTCGAAATTGAAGGCCTTCTTTGATGGGGATAAAAGCGAACCTTGAAAGGCCCCTCCATGGTGGGAATAATTGCTTACGACACGTAAGTGAGGGTGACAAGCATGACCATCGTAGCAAAGGTGTGGATTGAAGAAGATTGCATCACATGTGACGCTTGTCAGGACATCTGTCCTGAAGTGTTCATTGTTTCTGATGACACGTCGAAGATTTTAGCCGCCGTTCGCATGGATGGGGTTCTTGACCGCAACGTTGGCGGTGCCGCTATGGCAGGCTCAACAGGCACCGATTACGGTGAAATGATTCTCGAGGCTGCAGAGGCTTGTCCTGTTGAGATTATCAAATTCGAACTGCAAACTGATGGTGCTGTGGAAACAGTAGCAGAAGTTGCACCTGCAGCCGAGGTAGCAGCAGCACCTGCTGCGGCCGTCGCTGTTGCCACTGGCGGTAGCGATGAACTCCAAGCCCTTCTTGGTGGAGGGGACCGCTCTCTTGCCATTCTTTTCGGTTCCCAAACAGGCAACGCTGCTGGACTTGCAGAGAAGACTGCAAAACTTGCAGCCAACTACGGACTGGTCCCTACCGTCTATGACATGGACGGATTTGACCCAGCTTCGCTCGCTCAACACAAGCGTACTCTCATCATCACGTCAACTTGGGGCGAAGGAGAAATGCCGGATAACGCCGAATCGCTTTGGCAATCAGTGAGTGCCCAGGCACCATCTCTTTCAGGCGTTTCATTCAGTATCTGTGCCATTGGAGATTCCTCTTACGATGAGTTTTGTAAAGCTGGAACGGACTGGGATGAGAAGTATGTCGAACTCGGTGCAAACAAAGTTCATACGACTCAATTGTGCGACGTTGACTTTGATACGCCTTGGGGTCAATGGGTTGCTGAAGCACTACCAATGATTGCTTGTGTTGATGAATCAGGAACTTTACAAGAAGTACTTCTCGATGAGATGATTGCCTACGGTTCAGGCTCTGGTGAGGAAGCCGTTGAAGGCGATTTCACACCTGGCGTGATTGTACAAGAAGATCTTTCAATCACCCTCTCTTTATTCCGATACTGCCCCGAAGCGGCAGACTCCGGATGGGATACAATTGCTTGTGCAGTCCCTGGCCATGCAACCGTCGAGGACCTTCTCCTCGCTGTTCAGCAAGATGTCGATGGCAGTCTCGCCTTCCGCAGAGGCAACAGCAACGGTTCTCCGACTTCGGGGGTCCGAGTTAACGGCCGTACTGTTTTGGCCGACCTTGTTCAAATCAGTGACTTGGTTAACGAAGGTGGCGTTCTCAAAGTAGAACCTCTTCCAGGTTATCCTGTTGTTCGAGACCTTGTTGTTGATTATTCATCGTACGAATCCTCTCGCTCAGCCAGTGAACCATGGATGAAGGCGGACCCACGTGACGGTCACACCCTCCTCAACGGCAGCGCAATGGGTACCATGGAGGCTGCAACTGCGTTAACTCTCCACGCAATGGGAGACGTTGTCTCTTTCCAACTGCTTCAATCGATGTCAGACACATTCGCTTACGATTCCGATTACATGGGTCCCGGCATTTTGTTGCAACAATGGAATCGATGTGTCGACCCACGAACCGGTGAGTCTCAGCGAGATGCCTTGATGGCATCCATTGGTAGTGAGCACGGTGTTTGGGCTGAAACAGATTTCACATCCGTTGCTCGGTACGGCTCTGACGGCCGTACTGCCTCTAAGGCGCTCAACACTGCTCGTGGTAAATTATTGAACTCTACCAACTATTCGGGACCCCACGGCCGACTTGTCAAGTGGTACGGCCGCAGTGTGAAATGGAGTGGGAACGTCAATGAAACCACACTTTACCGTCAGGTTCTCGGGCCAGTTGGTCTCTTGAGCAACATCTTCGATGGTGTATCTGCCCGAATGTTCCTTGGTTTTACTCGTACTGGAGCCCCTCCATTCCGCAGTCTACAAGCACTTCTTGCACCACCTGCCGGAATCGGTAAAATCCCGAACATGATCAACAGCAAGGTTGTCGCACACCATGAAGTTGTCAGCCTATTCAATGAAATTGACCAGAGGTTCTGAGGTGGAATTATGGCTGTGAAAATCGCATATTATCCCGGTAATGCTGCTCGTGCAGCGTCTTCTGAAGTTGAAGATTGCATTCAACCACTGTGCAAGACTCTCGGCATTCAATTAACTGAAATACCCAAAGCAAGCAGTGACGGTGGCAATATCATCAAGCAATCCTCACCGAAGCTTCAGCACGCATTGGTTGCACGCAACCTCGCTCTTGCAGAATCCAAAGGCCTTGATGTTCTGACAACCTGTGCGACCAGCCATGGCATCATGTGCGACACAATTGACGAGTTCAAGGAAGACCGCAGTTTTGCAAACCATGTCAACAACATCGTGGCCCGTACATCAGGCATCGAATACAACGGTGAATCTCAATCTCGTCATCTACTGCATTTCTTGGTCGAAGAAATCGGATTGGAAAAAGTTCGAGATGCAGTCATTAATCCTCTTCGGTTGAATGTAGCCGCATATTACGGCTCAAGCATGCAACGCAGTGGAGCCTGTGGTGATGATGACCCATTCATGCCAACCTACATGGAACAACTCATCACGGCTCTTGGCGGTACACCAGTCGAATACGACCTGAAATGTCAAAGCGTAGGTGCGCCTTCGTTGCTGACCATCAATAAACCGGTAATGCGAATGACAGCAGCCGTTCTTTCCGACGCTAAATCAAGCGGTGCAGACCTCATTGTCTCGGCATGCACCATCTCCCATGCAAACCTCGATTCTTATCAATCCAAAGCAGGTAAAATTGCTCGTAAAGACACCACAATGCCTATTCTTCACCTTGCTGAGATGGTTGCCTTTGCTTTAGGCCACTACCCTGACCGGTTCGCACAACTTCGAACACGTGCACTGGTCATCGGCGGCTAATCACTCATGCAGTGTTTCAAACACTCTCAATGCACTTGCTGAACCGACGTGTTCACATCTGCTTAATTCTTCAACGGATGCTGAAAAAACACCAGAGAGTGTGCTGAATGCATCCACCATTGATTCCGCCTTTTTCGCCCCAATTCCCGGTATGGCCGAAAGAACATCCACGGATACTTTTCTTTGATGTTCAGTCCATCTCCCAGCAAGCGGTGTTGGTATTTCATTGTCCAGTTCGATGGCTTTGATTTCAGAAAGCGCAGCAGAAATTGCTCTCTCAATACTTCTTTCATCTTCATGGCTTTGAGTTCGGCCTTGGGCGAGAGCAGCCATCTTCTCGATCATATCGTGCTCTCTTTTTGCTGCTGCGATGATGAAATGGGCAGTTTCTTCAGGATTTTTGGTCATCATTACTGGAATCCCTAAATCCAGACTCACGTGAGCCAGCGCTCCATGGACTGCATTGGGATGGACAAATTGCCCGTGAACTTCGCCAACTTCGATAAGCAACATCGGCCGTGAGGATGAAGCAATCAAACGTCGGCACTGACTGAGCAATCGACCGTCAGTTAGAGAATTAACAAGGTCTCGTGCAGTTTTTCTCTCGATGAGTATACGCTCGGAAATTCGAATGTCACCTTCGTTTAGATGACTGAAGTGGACTGTTGCCCCCCTGCTCCTCAAATAGGCTCCGAGTGTTGAGGAAGCCTCTCGATGGTCAAGAGTGATGCTGATGTCTTGTTTCTCCACATCGTTCATTTCTGAGGCAATTGCAGATGCTGCCGCAGATGCGAGGTTCTCTTGATGGCGATGCGCTTCACCGTCCAGTATTGGTTCGGGCCAAACCGTACGCATCGATGGCTTGTTGTTCTCAACTTTACTCGGCTTAGGCGAGGGGTTGGATGCAAATTGTTCAAGCCCCATTTGGTGGCTATGCCTCCGATCTGAAGGAGCAATAACGGGTATGCCTCTTTCTTTCTTCGACGTCTTCTTTTCTTCAGATTGAATCGGTTTAGGCGCTGGAAGTAAGGCTTCTATTCTTTTCTTTTCCACTTCAATGAAAGTGGGCACCGAGATTAAATCCTCATCAATACGAATACGAAAGGCTTCGAAAACAGCATCAGAGGCAGGTGGCCTTGAGGGAATAAATCCTCGTTTGCGTATTCGTTTTAACAAGCGGTACATCCTTTCCTCTCGCTTTCCGGCTGCGCTGTTGACAAATTCATCTCGCGTTTGTTCTGCAATCAGCGTGTGAACCGTTCCTGCTTGCTGACGAGCTGTTCTCCCTCTGCGTTGTATGGTACGAATTGCGCTGGCCACAGGTTCGTAGAGAATGACCAGTTCTGCAGCCGGTACATCCAATCCTTCTTCACCCACCGATGTAGCAACGAGAATATTCATGTCTCCATCACGGAAACGTTGCAGTTGCCCTAGTTGTTGCTTTTGCGTCATTCCTTTCCGTTTACCTTTACCAGACTGGCCAATAAAACGGTCCGGTTTAGCCCCTTCTATAGATTCCAAAATGGAGACAAGATTTTCGACAGTATCTCGATATTCTGTGAAAACAATGATCTTACTGTTGGGGTGTTGTTGGAGTTGTTTCTTTACTAACTCGCGAACATAACCTGGTTTCGGATGATACTCTTGCACATCCTTTGTGGCAATTCTAAACTGGTGGACAGCAGGTTTCGCTACAAATCGGTTGGTTGTTCTCTCCCCGCTTCGCCCGTCTTCCTCTGCTCGATCTAGAAACGATACTGCTGCCTTAAGACCTTGAGTTTGAATCAAGTCAAGAAGAATATGGAGTCTTCGCAAGTCACCTATGCGTCGGGCAGCATCGTAGCCGCGAACATCTCGTTTCTGGATGGCTTGACTCGCCCTTCGCTGTGCTTCGTTGATCATTTTCCCGGAGATGTATGATGTTGGAGAAAGGAACCCCATGTCTTGGAGATGTTTTGCTTCTAAGTCGAAATGGTCTTGCAATGGGCGCATCAAAAGGTAAAGTTCCTCTGGTAGTGGTAATCTATGAGGGACAGTATTCATTTCCACTGCATACGGTTGAAGCATAGCGTCCTCTTTGCGAGAGACCTCGAGATAATCAAAGTCGTAGTTTTTTACCACCTCCAGTATACTACTTTCTGTGGTGCCTGGACTGGCTGTAGCGCCAAGTATCTTCGGTGCCGTATGGCCTTCGCATGCCTTACGGTACATGTTACCAACTTGGGCATAAGCGTGATTACCGGTCCCGTGGTGTGCTTCGTCGACGATAAGCAAGCCAACTTCAGATAAGTCAATGCGTTCATTTGCAGCATCGTTTCGAATCACTTGGGCTGTCGCCATAACCACGCTTGCCTCCTCCCAGATTGCTGGGCGTTGAGCAATAGCATTCTCGCCGGTATAACTGACGATGAGTTTTTCGTCCAACTGAAGCATTTCCTGGGCCATCCGTTGCTGTTGTTCGACAAGTCCTGTGGTTGGAGCGAGAAGTAGAATCTTTCCAACGTTCAGTCGAAGAGCTTCAGCCATAGCCATCCACTCAACAGCGGTTTTTCCAAAACCTGTTGGCATGACCATGAGCGTAGATGCTGCTAGAGTGTTTCGCAGCACCATCATTTGGTAGGCTCGAGCTTGTACGCCCTCTTTGAGAAAAGGATGCACCACCACTGCCATGACCCTACTTTTGGGTCGAGGGTTCAAAAGGATAGTGTGGGGTCTGCTTGTGAAAGTGAATTGAAATGCCGTGTTGGTTGGAAGAAGACTTCTTTACCGGGGACTTTTTCATGATTGACAGAACAAAAATACATCAACGAACCACGACACCTCACCGCTGTACGTGACCGAACCACTCATATACGGGAGGTAAGTCGGATGGTTGCTCAAAGGTGAGCAGCCAGACACAATGGGCCATCCCCCGAGGACCCCACCTGTCTCTTTCCCCGCTCGTGGGATTGGGGCGCAGTGTCACGGCTACTCCTTTCCGGAGAGCCCTCGTACGCCCCCCACGGTGGGGCCAATGCGTTGTACAAAACATAGGAGGAATCCGACATGGCAAAGAAAAGTCACCCACGAAGAGGATCGATGGCGTTCAGCCCGCGAAAGCGAGCAAACCGTCCATTTGGTCTAGTAAAGTCGTGGCCTACAACCGATGCAAGTGAAGTGAGAATGCAAGGATTTGCTGGCTGGAAAGCTGGTATGACTCATATTCTCGCTCGAGACCTAAACCCACGAAGCCCATCTGCTGGACAAGAAGTACGTGTCCCAGTTACAGTGGTAGAATGCCCTAAAATGCGAATTCTTGGCGTCCGTGGATATACAATGACTCCATACGGCAAGCAAGCCGCTGGTGAAGCATGGGCTGACGCAGCCCAAATCTCTGAAGCATTCCCTGACTTGTTCAAGCGCCTACCTGAGCGCAAGGAACACGATGCAGAGAAGCACTTTGAAAACCTCATGAAGGCAGACCTTGTTGAAGTTCGATTGATTGCTGCAACTCAACCATCCTCTGTCTCAAGCCTTTCTTCCAAGACACCCGATGTTATGGAAATTGGACTTGACGGTGGCAACATCGGAGAAAAGCTTGCTTACGCTAAGGAGAAGATGGGTGAAGAATATTCATTTGCAGATGCTTTCGAAGAAGGCAATCTCACCGATATCGTCGCAGTGACCAAAGGATACGGATGGCAAGGTGTCATCAAGCGATTCGGTGGTAAGTTGCAATCTCACAAGAACTCAAAGAAACGCCGACAACACGGTAACATGGGTGCATTCGGTGACGGATACGTCCGAAAGTCCATCCGTCAAGGTGGTCAAACCGGTTACCACCAACGCACAGAATACAACAAGCGTATTCTTCGCGTCGCGTCTCCTGAAGACCACGCAATCACTCCATCTGGTGGTTTCCTTCACTACGGCGAAGTCAATTCCGATTACATTCTGGTTAAGGGAAGTGTCCCAGGACCTGCAAAGCGCCTCATCCGATTCCGTGATGCGACTCGTGGTTCCGACAAGACATTGCACCCATACGAAATCACGTACGTGAGTACATCATCCAAGCAGGGGGTCTGAAGTTGAAAGTAAACGTCATCGATATTACCAACACAGTCAGCCAAGACGAAGTAGACGCTGGTCGACTCCAGGAAAACTTTGAAATCTCTGTTGAAAATGGAAAGAAAGTCACTCTTTCTGATGCTTTCTCAACCGAACTACGTACTGATCTCATCAAGTTAGCAGTGGCATCAAGCCGTGCAAACCGACGCCAAGCATACGGTTCTCGAGCTCACGTTGGAAAGCGTGCGCCAATGGCCGGTATGAAGCACTCCGTCGAATGGTGGGGGAAGGGAAGAGGTGTATCTCGAATTATGCGCCGTACAGGTCAAAGCCGTGGTGCACAAAACCCGCACACACTTGGTGGACGCCGAGCACACGGGCCTAAGGTCGAAAAGAACTGGGGACGAAAACTCAACTTGAAAGAACGCCGTCTTGCACGTAACTCGGCATTGACTGCAACGACATCAGTCGAAACAGTCAGTTCCCGAGGCCACCGTTTCTCTGAAGAAATTTCTCACCTTCCGATCGTTCTTGGTAACTACACTGAAGTCCGAGATGGAAAGAGCGAAGAATTCAACATTGAATCGTTCAACCACGGTTCCGCTACTCGAAAGGTTCTCGCCATCTTCAACCAAATTGGTCTTGGAGATGACTTGATGCGTGCTCGTGACGGTCGAAAGATTCGTGCGGGCAAGGCTACCATGCGTGGGCGTGTCCACAAGACTCCAAAGTCCGTACTTCTTGTCGTTAAGGAGAAGTCTGGATTGGCACAAGCCGCTCGAAACCTTCCTGGTGTCGATGTGGTTGCAGCCCGTGACCTGTGCGCCGAAGATTTGGCGCCTGGTGGCGACATCGGTCGTTTGACCGTCTTTACCAAAGATGCTGTGGAGGCACTTAACTGAGGTGAACATCATGAACGCATACGACATTATCATTCAGCCTTGGTTGACCGAAAAATCGATGGAAGCTCGTACTACTGAGCAACGCCTCGAATTTATCGTCCACCGCAGTGCATCAAAGAGTCAAATCGCACGTGCGATTGAAACCATCTTCGAAGTCGAAGTGGCGAAAGTCAACGTACGAAATTCAAAACACGGCAAGCACGCTTCCGTTAAGCTTGCCGAAGGTTACGACGCAGAAGACGCAGCAATGCGCTTGGGAGCATTCTGAGGTGATTTATCATGGGTAAGAGAATACGTGCACAACGAAAAGGTTCCTCTCCACGATACCGTGTTGCAAGCCATCGGTTCCCAGGTGCGAACCGCATGCCTCGCACTGAAGGTGTTGTTGGTGAAATTACAGAATTGCTACACAGCCCAGTTCACTCAGCTCCACTCGCTCGGATGAAGTTGCCAGACGGTGAATCCACACTTGTTGTGGCTACTGAAGGCCTCGCTGTCGGAGCAAGCGTCGCTATCGGCGACAATGCTGCACTCCGTCCGGGTAACATCACTTCACTCGCGAACATTCCTGAAGGAACTGCAATCAACAATCTTGAACTTCGTCCTGGAGACGGTGGCAAGGTTGCTCGTGCCGCTGGTAACTCGTGTTTCGTAGAAGCACGAATCGGCGACAAGGTTCGAGTCCGAATGCCATCTGGATCACTCCGTGAACTTCCAGCAAAATGCCGTGCAACCATCGGTGTTCTTGCAGGTCACGGACGAGATGAAATGCCACTGCGAACTGCAGGTGCTGCTTACTACAAGGCCAAGGCCCGTGGTAAGTTGTTCCCTCACGTCAGCGGTGTTGCAATGAACCCCGTGGACCACCCGCACGGTGGTGGAAACCACCAAGCTGTTCACGGTCCTAACTCGGTCGCTCGTGGCACCCCTCCAGGTGCTAAGGTCGGTCTGATTGCACCAAGCCGCACTGGACGAGGTCGCGGTAAGAAAATCTGAGGTGATGATGTATGGCACGTAAGAAGAAGAAGTCCTTTATGACCCCGAAAGCCAGCCGACGTAAGGCACGTAAGCGCCTTTCGACAACCACTGGCCGAGTGAAGAAAGAATTCACGTACCGTGGATACTCTGTTGAAGAGTTGTCCAATATGCCTCTCTTCCCACCTGAAGATAACCCAGGCGCAGAATGTATTGCTACAATTCTCTCTGCTCGAGCACGCCGCTCGATGGTCCGAGGTTTCTCAGAAGAGAACGAACATTTCCTTCACCGTGTTCGACGTTCCAACGGCAAGACCGTTCGTACGCACCGCAGAGATATGCCAATCCTTCCAGAATTCGTCGGTAAGACCATCTCGGTCTACAGCGGACAAAACTTTGTCCCAGTCGATATCAAGCCGGAAATGATTGGTCATTACCTTGGTGAATTCGCTATTACCCGAAGAGGAGTCGCTCACAGCGGCCCTGGTGTCGGTGCAACACGTTCGTCGAAGCACGTGGCTCTCAAGTGAGGTGTGATGTATGGTAAAGACACAATTAGATCGCCGTTCAAAGCGCCGTCAAAACCCACAAAAGGGTTACACACAATTACTTCAGGGCAGCCGATTGGCTACTGCTCGTGCAGTCAACATGGACATGCACGTGAAGCATTGTTTCGAAATCTGCCGATACGTCAAGAACATGAAGGCAGGAGAAGCTATTGCTTTCCTTAACGAAGTTCTCAAGATTGATTCAAACCGAGCAGATATCCGCCGCAAAGCAGCAGCAGTCCCCTTCCGTCTCGGAAGCGGCAACAAAAAGAAGCGACGCAGCGGTCCATCGATGGTCGGTCACCGCAAAGGGAAAATTGGCCCAGGTCGCTATCCTGTCAAGGGTTCCCGCGCAATCATCAAGTTGATTGAGAGCGCAATGGAAAATGCACGGCACCAATACGAAGATGTCGACCCTGAAGAAATGGAAATTACACACATCGCTGCACACCGTGGACAAATCCGTAAAGGATTCATTCCTCGTGCTCGCGGCCGAGCAACCCCTTCGAACCACTACCAAGTGAATCTCGAAATATTCCTTGAAGACTTTAGTGTTCAAGAGGACGAGTTGGAGGACGACTTCTGAGGTGATTGATTATGGCTGGTAAACAAAGTACTCTACGAACCATCGTAAACCGCAACGTTGAACGACTTCTCGTCAAGGAATTCTTGATGAAGAACACCAAAAACTCCGGTTTTGGTGACCTCGTGATTCGACGAACTCCACAAGGAACCGAAGTCACCGTTCACGCAGAACGTCCTGGTATGGTCATTGGCCGAAAAGGAAAAATCATCAATGAACTCCAAAAGAGACTTGATGAGGAATTCGCAATCGAAAACCCGAAGCTCAAAGTCGAAGAAATCGACCGCAAAGCTGCTACACTCAACGCTCAAGTTATGGCTGAGAAAATCTCATCCGCTCTTGAGCGTGGCTGGTACTACCGACGTGCTGGAGCAAGTGCTGCTCAGAACATCATGGAATCCGGCGCTCGTGGTGTCATCGTTACCGTTGCAGGTAAACTGACTGGATCTCGAAACCGAACCCAGAAGTTCATTCTTGGTCACGTGAAGTATTGCGGTGAAACTGCTCTACAACACATGGACAAGGGATACGCAGTTGCTGTTAAGAAACTCGGAACAATTGGTGTGACCGTCGAAATCATGCGACCAGGAACCCGTCTACCTCACGAAATCAGTATCTTCTCTGAAGAAGAACTCCGTATTCGTGAAGAGCAGGCTGCTGCTGAAGCAGAAAAAGCGGAGGCGAGCGAATGAGCTACGTTTCAAACCGTGAAATTGCTTCAATGAGCCAAGATGCTCGAGAATCTCGACTTCTCGAATTGCAAGAGGAATTGCTTCAACTTCGTGCTGAGAAAGCACTTGGTGGCACCCCTTCGAACATCGGAGCATACAAGGCAACTCGCCGAAGTATCGCTCGACTCAAAACCCATTTGAACACAAAGTGAAACCCACAAGGAGAAGAAAACAATGGCGGCTATCTGTAACATTTGTGGACTCCCAGATGAACTCTGCATTTGCCAAGAAATAGCCAAAGAACAACAACGAGCCATCATATCAACCGACCGACGACGCTATGGAAAAATCGTAACCAAGGTAGAAGGAATAGATGACTCAGCAATCGACATTAATCAACTCGCAAAATTACTCAAGAACAAATGTGCTGCAGGCGGAACAGTGAAAGGACGAACAATTGAACTTCAAGGCGATCACAAAAAGAAAGCAGCAGGTGTACTCAAAAACAACGGATTCAATGTGGAGGTGCGATAATATGGATATGTATAACTCAACATGGATTGGTACGACATTGAACGTTGTATCCTCGAACGACCCCACACTGGTCGGACGCTCCGGACAAGTCATTGACGAAACCAAGAACACATTGGTTTTGCTTGAAGGTGACCATTCAGTTACCTTTGGCAAGGCCGCAATCACATTCACCATTGATGACAGTGATGTCATCATTCAAGGCGCATTGGTGAGTCAGCGCCCAGAAGACAGAACTCACCGAAAATACAGGAAGGCCTGATACCATGCGAGACATTGGAATTGATGTAAAAAACCCCACCGCTGAGTGGGACGGAGATGCAAACTGCCCGTTTTACGGTTCACTGCGCTTGCGCGGACAGGTGCTTGAAGGTACAGTTTCAGGTGTTGGCATGCAAAAGACAATCACCATCGAACGCCATAATGTTCGTTACATGGAAAAGTACGAACGATTCGAAAAGCGTACCAGCGCTGTGTCTGCACACTTGCCGGCATGCATCGGCGAAGTCAGTGTTGGCGACTCTGTGAAAATCATGGAATGCCGCCCACTTTCTAAGACCATCTCGTTTTGCGTCATTGAACACACTGGAGGTGAAGCTTGATGCGTGGAATTGCAGGTAAGCAAACCCGTGGTCTGCCAACCGCAGCACGTCTTCACGTCGCTGACAACACCGGTGCAAAGGTTGTTCAAATCATCAACATTCTCAAACTCGGAAACACCATTCGACGTTACCCTGCTGGTGGCGTTGGTGACCTTGCTAAGGTCTCGGTCAAGAAGGGAACTCCTGAAACTCGACGACAAATGTTCAACGCAGTCATCATCCGACAACGCCGACCTTTCCGCCGAGTCGATGGAACCTGGGTTCAATTCGAAGACAATGCTTGCGTCATCACGAATGAAAAGGGCGATGTTCAAGGATCGGATATCAAAGGACCAGTATCTCGTGAAGCAGCTGAACGCTGGCCACGTATTGCAGCCAATGCAAAACAAATTATTTGAGGTGAGAATATGGTAAAAAGTATGAAACCAACCAAGCAACGAAAGGCACATTTCAACGCTCCTCTTCACGAGAAGCGAAAGCGAATTTCTGCCCGACTCCAACTCGACAAGCCAGATTCCCGATTCGATGGTGTCCGTACGGTCACTGTTCGTGTCGGTGACACAGTTCGTGTCATGCGTGGCGACCTTTCCAACGGTGGAAAGCGGCACGGTGGAAAGCGTGGTAACGACCCATTGACGGGTCCAGTCATTCGAATTGATTCAGAAAAGGGTCGCCTTTACATCGAAGGTGCCAAGGCCAGCAAGGCCGACAACAAAGAAGAAGCGGTCCCGGTCCATTCTTCCAATGTCGTTGTCGTCAAACTTGACGAAACGGACAAGTTGCGTGTTCAGCAACTAACCGGTAACAGGAGTTGAAAAATATGGGAAGCAGTAACCACTTGAAGAGATTGGCTATGCCACGTAGCTGGCCTCTCCCTCGTAAGACCAGCATCTGGGTGACTCGCCCAACACCAGGCGCACATTCTCTTGAGTTGTGCATGCCGATTAGCCTCGTTATTCGAGATGTTCTTGGATACGCACGTTCAACCCGTGAAGTTCGTCACATCTTGCACAACGGTCATGCGTTGGTTGATGGTCGAGTTTGCAAAGACGTTCGCCGTGGCGTTGGCCTCATGGACGTCCTTACCCTCGGAGATTCCCACTACCGATGTGTCCTTGACCACAACGGTCGCCTACGGTACAGAACCATTTCTGCTGAAGAAGCAGCATGGAAGGTTTGCCGTATTGAAGGAAAGAACACGATCAAGGGTGGCAAGACACAACTCAATCTTCACGATGGACGAAACATCATTGTTGATGACGCATCTGAATATTCGACGGGCAGTTCTCTGAAAATCGCACTTCCGAGTCAAGAGATTGTTGAACATATCAAGTTCGTCGATGGCGTCCGCTGCTACCTTATCGGTGGTGCCCACGTTGGCGGATTTGCTAACATGAAGTCTTCAGAAATCAAGCGCTCCAGTATGCCAAACGAAGTTCTCTTCGAAGATTTTGGTACAATCGCATCCAATGTATTCGCTGTTGGCGACTCAACTCTCCCCCACACTGAGGTGGTTGAATGAGTGACGCAGCAAATCCAATGTTCATGCCTCGCATCACCAAAGTGAGTGTTAACATCGGTGTTGGCGAAGGTGGAGAACGCCTTGTCAATGCAGAAAATGTTTTGCAACTCGTTACCGGTGTCAAGCCGCAACGTACCCTTGGTCGCATTCAAAACCGAGACCTGAAGGTTCGCCAAGGTGCTCCAATTGGTTGCAAAGCAACCATGCGAAATCAAGAAGTCATCAAGAAGTTCTTGACCGATGCTTTCTGGGTTCGTGAGAACATGATTCCAGCATGGAACTTTGACCGAGAGGGTAACCTTTCGTTCGGTGTTCGCGATTACACAGATTTCCCAGGTCAAAAATACGACCCTGACATCGGAATTTTTGGAATGGACATCACCGTCGTTCTCGAACGACCAGGTCACCGAGTTAGCCGCCGCCGCCGTGCGAAAGGCAAGGTCGGAATGGGCCACAGATTAAACCCAGAAGAGTCACGAGCCTGGTTCACAGAGAACTTCGGCATCACCATCATGGAGGAATGAAAATGGCAAGAGATCACGGAGAAAGAATTGGACGAACCAATGGCTGCCGACGCTGTGGGCGACGACGTGGAATGATTCGACGACACGGATTGCGTGTTTGTCGACAATGTTTCCGCGACATCGCTCCGGAAATAGGCTTCAAGAAAATGAACTAAGGAGGAGAAAGATATGCAATTTGATCCACTCAACGACGCACTCATCAAGATGTACAATGCAGAGCAAGCAGGTAAGTTCAATGTCGAACTTTCACCGGCTTCCAAGCTGCTTGGTAACGTCCTTGAAATTATGCAAAAATCTGGCTATGTAGGCTCGATCGACCGAACTGAAAACGGCCGTGGCGGTACCTACTTGGTCGAACTACGCGGCGCAATCAACCGTTGTGGTACAGTGAAGCCACGGCACAGCATTCGACGTCAAGAATACGACCAATGGGAGACTCGCTATTTGCCTGCTCAAGACTTTGGTCTCTTGATTCTAACAACGAACTCCGGCATCATGCATCACTACGATGCGAAAGATGCCCGTATTGGTGGTAAGCTACTGGCTTACGTATATTGAGGTGAATAATATGGTAAAACTCGACAGAATCGAACACATCGTGACCATCCCTGAAGGCGTTACTGCATCGATCAGCGAAGATGGCGTCGTAACTATCCAGGGACCGAAAGGCTCTCTCTCTCGTGAATTCAAGAGTACGTTCATCAGTCTGCTTCAAGATGGTAGCGGATTGACCGTTCGTGTGGACATGCCTCGCCGAAAGCAACGTGCTCTGGCTGGAACTTGGAACGCCCACCTCAACAACATGGTGAAGGGTGTAACCGACGGTTTCACATACAACCTGAAAGCCTTCTACTCTCACTTCCCAATGACTTTGTCTGTGAAGGGCGATATTTTCGTTGTCAACAACTACTTCGGAGAACGCGTTCCTCGAAACGCAGACATTCTCTCTGGTGTTGAAGTGAAGGTCAACAATAAGGTCGAAGTCGTTGTCTCTGGCATCGATAAGGAACTTGTTGGACAAACAGCAGCAAACATCGAAAAGTGCGCCACGGTCAAAAACCGTGACCGCCGTGTGTTCCAAGATGGAATATACCTCATCAACAAGGAGTGATATGAATGGCAGAAGATTACGAAAAAATGACTGTTGCAGAACTCAAAGAGCTTCTCAAGGCTGCTGACCTACCGGTCTCCGGTAAGAAATCAGACCTCATCGCCCGTTTGGTAGAAGCCAACGGCAGCGAAGAGGCCGCATCGAACGATTCCGACGAGGATTGGGACGATGATGGTGATTGGGATGACGATGTTGCTGAAGGGCACGTCGCAAAGCAAAAACCAGTTCTTGATGATGATACTAAAGCCGCTCTCTCACTGCGATCTGAGCAAAAGAAGAAGACTCCATCGTTCCGTCGTACTGAATGGTTCCGATACAAGCGTCTTTCTCGCTCAGGCTGGAGAGCGCCTCACGGTATGGACAGCAAACAACGACGCAATTACAAATACCGCAGTGCACTTGTCCGTGTTGGTCACGGAAAAGTCGCCGCTGCTCGTGGACTGCACCCATCTGGATTCCGTGAAATCATGGTGCAGAACACACTCGATCTCGAAACCATTGACCCTGAAACTGAAGCTGCACGCGTTGGTCGAAGTGTTGGTGGACGAAAGCGAGAACAAATCTACTCACGTGCCGATGAACTCGGTATTCGTGTCCTCAACCGAAGGAGGGATATTTGATGCAAATTACGAATCAAAAGCGCCTAGCAGCTAAGTTACTCAAGTGCGGTGTTCACCGTGTTTGGATTAATCCAGCATACCTTGACCAAATCTCATCTGCAGTTCAAACCGATGATATTCGTGAATTCATCGAAGAAGGATGGATTAAGGCAAAGCCAATCAAGGGGACTTCCAGAGTCCGTGCTCGTGCTCGTCTTGAGCAGAAGCGCAAGGGACGACGAAAGGGACAAGGTAAGAGAGCCGGTACAGCCAACGCTCGAAACCCTCGTAAGAACCGATGGATGCGAACTATCCGTTCACAACGACGTGTTCTCAAGGAACTTCGTGAAGATGAAACCATCGAACCTTCTCAATACCGTCGATACTACCTCAAAGCAAAGGGTGGTTCATACCGTTCAATTGCCCACATGCGTTCTCAGATGACCATGGAAGGCGTCGAATTCAAAGGAGGTGAGCAGTGATGAGAGGAACTCGCCGCCGCTCCATTTTCCGTCGCCGTAAGGCAGGTTTGACCGATTACCGTCGCCGTCTCAAGCTTCTCACTGGCCGCAAGCCTCGTGCCGTCGTTCGTGTGTCCAACACCCGTACAACTTGCCAACTTGTGACCTGGGCAGCATCCGGTGACCTCGTTACAGTTTCCATGACCGGCTCCGACCTGTCCAAGAAATTCGGTTGGCCTGAAGACTATTCAAAGAAATCCGTTTCGGCTTCTTACTTGGTAGGATTCGCCATGGGTAAGGCTGCTCTGGCACAAGGTGCTGAAGAAGCAGTTCTTGACATCGGATTGGCTGCTAGCACACCGGGGAACCGTGTTTTCTCTGCTCTCAAGGGCATGGTCGACGCAGGACTCGAAATTCCACACGGCGAAAATGTCTTGCCGGATGAAGACCGTATCAACGGTGCTCACATCAACGGAGACATGGCAGCTGCAGTTGAATCAACCAAAACCAAAATCGAGGGGGCATACTGATGACAGAAGAAGAAATCATACAAATGGCACCGGGGCTTATGCAAGCTCTTGCACCTGAAGAAACTGAGGATACTGGCGGACGACCTCGTCGTCGCAAGCAAGATGACCCAATGTCCGGACTCCGTAAGTGGGTCCCCAAGACTCGATTGGGTCAAATGGTCATGGCCGGTAAGGTCCTTACCTACGAACAAGCATTGGCGACCGGTCTTCCAATCCGTGAAGTTGAAATCGTTGATGCATTGATTCCAAACCTCGAAGACGATGTGATCAAGGTCAACATGGTTCAACGAATGACCGACAGTGGACGACGTGTTCGTTTCAATGTCATGGCATGCGTAGGCAACCGGGACGGATACGTCGGACTCGGTATGGCCAAGGCTAAGGAAGTGGCAGCAGCAATCCGCAAGGCAATTATCGCTGCTAAACTCAACCTCATCGCCGTTCAACGTGGTAACGGTTCTTGGGAATCGTCTGCAGGTCCTGGAACTTCGATTCCATTCAAGACTCACGGACGTGCCGCTTCAACTCGTGTCACATTGATGCCTGCTGCAAAGGGTAAGGGACTCGTTATCGGCGAAACCGGAAAGCGTGTCCTCGACCTTGCAGGTGTATCTGACGTTCTTTCACGAACCAAAGGTCAAACTCGCACCACCATCAATTACGCTGGTGCTACATTCAACGCTCTGCAGAACATGAACACAACTCGTGTTTCAAACGAATCAAAAGAGCGCTTGTTTATCAATAAAGGGAGGATTCTAGAATGAGTTGGATCGTAGTACGAGCACGAAGTAACGTCGGTGTCGAACGTGGTATCAAAGAAACCATGTTGCACATGAACCTAACAAAGGTCAATCACGCAGTGATTATTCCTGAGAACGCTCAGTATCGAGGTATGCTTCAAAAGGCCAAGGATTACATCACTTGGGGAGAAGCTACGCCAGAACTGGTCGAAAAGATGCTCTCGGAACGTGGCCGAATGGTTGGCGACGCTCCTTTGACAGATGCTCTTGTTGCAGAACACACAGACTATGCTGACATCACTGCTTTCGCTAAGGCGATTTCTGATGGTGATGCTACGGTCAAGGCAGTTCCCGACTTGAAGCGTGTATTCAGACTTCACCCACCGCGTGGCCCAAAGGGCTGGGGTGGCATTAAGCGATCCTTTGTGGTTGGTGGAGCCCTCGGTTCTCGAGGAGACAAGATTGGTGCGCTCGTTGAGCGTATGATTTGAGGTGATTATGATGGGAACAAAAGCAAACAAGCATCGTGGACGAAACCGATACCATGGACGTGGCAAGAAAGCCGGCCGTGGTGCAGGAAAGCGTGGTGGACGAGGAAACGCTGGAATTAACAAGCACCGAGTCATGACCCGAATCAAGTATATGCCAAACCATTGGGGTATGCACGGTTTCAACCGACATCCAACTCTTCGAACAGTGTACGTTACCGTCAATGTCAGCCAATTGGAAGACATGGCAAAAGGCAGCGACACTATTGATTTGACCGCACTTGGTATCGATAAACTTCTTGGAAGTGGTCGAATAAACAGTGCCCTTAAGGTCATCGTCCAAGAGGCAAGTTCGAACGCAGTCGAGAAACTCGAGGCCGCAGGTGGAAGCATCGTGGCCGGAGACGACGAATGGGAAGAAGAATGAGTCCCGATTTCTAAGGAGGAATTACGATGAAACACAAGCCAATGCCACTCGCAGTAGCTCTCTCTGGCCTCCTTTATTGGGGTCTACTTGTTTACTGGGTCCGTGACGATCTCCAAGCAGGTTTTGACACCGCTGGTGGAGAAGCAGCCATCTTTGGTCTTGTTTTCTCGCTCATCTATGTTGGCTACTTGATGGCCTGTCTCATGATTGACATGCCAGAGGGTCTCAAGACAATGCCCGTTGTAGGACGTTATGGGAAACTTCTCGGTTGGCTTGCCATGCTCGGTTTAGCGGCATGGTATGTGCGACCTTCTGCATGGGGCGGTTACGACGAAGGCGTCGGATTCTTCCTCGTTGGTATCTGTCTTCTTGGATTCGGTGCCGCTTCAATCATCACTTGTTTCATGTGGGGCGGAGATGACAGCAGTCGTCTTTACGCTCTTCGCAGATTCGTCGATGTTTATCCAACCATTACCAAGCCAGAACGACACGTTCGTTTCAATGAAAAAATGTGGACCACGACCTTCGTTTTGATCATCTACTTCGCAATGACCAATGTCATGCTCTACGGTCTGTCTGGAGAAGCATTGGATTTGTTCAGCGGTTTCCGCTCGATTATGGCAGGAGCTTCGGGTACAATCATGCACCTGGGTATTGGACCAATCGTTACCGGTTCGATTATCATGCAACTGTTTGCAGGTGCTAAAATCATTCGACTTGACCTCAGCAATTCTGAAGACAAGGCAATGTACCAAGGTGTGCAGAAACTCTTGGTTCTCATTATGATACCAATTGAATCGATTCCACAAACTTACGGTTTCCTTGACCCTCAAGAATTCCTTATCGACACCTACGGGCTTGGTTGGGCAAACTTCGTCATTGTAGCGCAGTTGTTTGCCGGTTCATACCTTGTTTTCCTGCTCGACGAATTGGTCAGCAAGTGGGGTATAGGTTCAGGTATTTCGCTGTTCATTGCTGCGGGTGTGGCACAGTCTACATTCGTAGGGACATTGTCCCCACTCCCTGCCACCACTGGCGTGCCTTACTCACTTCAAAATCCACCTTCGGGTACATTACCGATGATTTTCTATATGTTCCGAGAGGCGACGAACGCTGAAATGATTTCAAACAATGGGTTTGAACAGATCTTACTGACGCACGTCAATCCTGTTGCAGCGTTGTTTTCATCCATTGTTGTGTTTTTGGTGGTCGCGTATGCTGAATCCAGTAAACTCGAACTACCGTTGACGCACGGCAAGGTCCGTGGCCACAGAGGTAAGTATCCTATTCGCTTGGTCTATGCATCGAACATTCCAGTTATTTTGATGGCGGCACTGCTTGCGAACATCAACATGTTCTCATTGCTCTTCTGGAGCCATCCTACGCTTTCACAAACTCCAATTCTGGGACGTGAAGGCTGGGCGAGTGCATCTCAATACATTGGGACCTATGAAGCGGGTCAAACGACTGCTTCAGGAGGCTTCGCTTGGTACGCTAGCATGGTGAACGGGGTGAACGACTGGATGCTGCCGTTGTTGAATCAACAGGGTGACGTATTCGGGCATAGCTTGACTCAGATTATGGTACACGTTGTCTTCTACACTGCTCTCATGACCGTTGGTTCAATGGTCTTTGCAAAGTTCTGGATTGACACGACCAACATGGGTACCAAGGACGTAGCTAAGCAAATCGAGCGAACTGGAATGCAAATTCCTGGATTCCGTAAGAACCCTAAGATTCTTGAGAAGATTCTGGAGAACTACATTCCTCCGGTGACTTACTTCTCTGGTGCTTTCGTAGGATTGCTCGCTGCAGGTGCGGATTTACTTGGTACAGTTGGTAATGCGACCGGAACAGGTTTGTTGCTTGCGGTCGGTATCATCTTGCGTACCTATGAGCAAATCCAAAAGGAACAAGCGATGGAAATGCACCCAATGATTCGACAGTTCTTCGGAGCAGATTGAGTTTCATTCCACCTTCATTCGCTTTCAGCGACATGAGGTACACAAATTATCCCGTACTGATTTGTCCGGTGTATGATTTATAGTGTTCAGTGCTTGATTGATACCATGACTGGCCAACAGCCTCAATCTCTTTGGGAAAAGGCCCAAGTCCCCCAACAGTCACCTCCACGGCAGGTTGTCTTTGAGTTGCCTTCGAAAGAGGTTTCACTTGGTATCATCGCAGGCCTCACCGTCGTTGTTTTTGTTGCTTTGGGGCTTCTTTTTGTGACGCTAATGCCGACGGAAACAGTTGCTGTCACCTTGGATTCTGATGGCGATGGAATCTTGGATCCGAACGATACCTTCCCTGGTGATGCGGCCGAATGGAAAGACACCGATTACGACGGTAAAGGGGATAATGCAGACCTTGATGATGACGGCGATGGAATGGGTGTGAATGAATATCCAAAATACCCTATTGAGATGTTGTGGGAGCACGCTGGTGACTGCGAAGATGCAGCCTCACTCTACGTTTCCCTCATGGAATCCATCGGTTATGATGCCCTTCTTATTCTGTTGTTGGTCAAGCCCAATGAAAACGAAGATTGGGGTGGACATGCGATGCCTGCGATTTACATCCCCAATGCCACAGAAGGTGAAGGCGTTCAGCTTGATGATGAATCAAAGTCTGGCATGACCTTTCAGTTTGCTGAAGCAACAGGATGGTACGATGGTTACTCTGGCGTTGGGGTTAATGTCTGGTACGACATGGATAACATTCACCTCTATGATATTGAATAACTCTTACCACTTTTTTACCAAACGGTAATGATTTCGACTGAATAGGGGGATTCTGTGTGGGAATTGAGGCGCAGTCCGCCATTTTTTACACCTATGGTTAGAGGTTACTTTGATATAGGGGAGGTAAGTGGCAAGGATGCTTGCGTTGTCGAGAACGGCGTTGGCGGCTGAGTCCTCGGACAATGACCGTCGCCATCCTCTTGACACGTGAAGCCGAAGCTATTGCGATCTCGAGAAACCTTCCCCCCACGGAAGATCGCTCGAGGTCAGGTAGGTGATCGAGATTATGACGTATTTTTGTGTAAGAAGCATTAGTGCATTATACTCTCGCCAATTTTTTTAGGACAGTAATTCAATTTCAATAAATGAATTTGCGACAAGTAGCCTAAGGATCATAACAAGAGAAATCTGGTTGATCCTGCCAGAGGCGACCGCTTTTGGAGTTCGATTAAGCCATGCGAGTAGAATGAATTAGATCATTGCGAACTGCTCAGTAACACGTGGATAACCTGCCCTATGCTCTGGGATAACCTTGGGAAACTGAGAATAATACCGGATAGATCACAACGCCTGGAACGGTGTGTGGTTCAAAGGTCACGGCATAGGATGGGTCTGCGGCGTATCAGGTCGTAGGGGGTGTAACGGACCTCCTAGCCATCGACGCGTACGGGTTGTGGGAGCAATAGCCCGGAGATGGATTCTGAGACACGAATCCAGACCCTACGGGGTGCAGCAGGCGCGAAAACTTCACACTGCAGGAAACTGTGATGAGGGAACTCCAAGTGACTGCACATTGTGTAGCCTTTTCTTTACTATTAATCGGTATTGGAATAAGGGCTGGGAAAGACCGGTGCCAGCCGCCGCGGTAATACCGGCAGCTCAAGTGGTCGTCGCTTTTATTGGGCCTAAAACGTCCGTAGCCTGTTTGGTAAATCTGTGGGTAAATCAACCAGCTTAACTGGTTGAATTCTGCAGAGACTGCCAGACTAGGGACCGGGAGAGGTGTGGGGTACTCTAGGGGTAGGGGTAAAATCCTGTCATCCTTAGAGGACCACCAGTTGCGAAGGCGCCACACTAGAACGGATCCGACGGTCAGGGACGAAGCCTAGGGGCACGAACCGGATTAGATACCCGGGTAGTCCTAGGTGTAAACGCTGTGAACTTGGTGTCGGGAGTCCGCAATGGGCCCCCGGTGCCGGAGTGAAGATGTTAAGTTCACTGCCTGGGGAGTACGGTCGCAAGGCTGAAACTTAAAGGAATTGGCGGGGGAGCACTGCAACGGGAGGAGCGTGCGGTTTAATTGGATTCAACGCCGGAAAACTCACCAGGGCCGACTGTTAGATGAAGACCAGCGTAATGAGCTTGTCGGATTTTCAGAGAGGTGGTGCATGGCCGTCGTCAGTTCGTACTGTAAAGCGTTCTGTTAAGTCAGATAACGAACGAGACCCTCATCTCTATTTGCTACCCGTCTCTCCGGAGGCGGCGCACTATAGAGAGACCGCTGGTGTTAAACCAGAGGAAGGCGAGGGCAACGACAGGTCAGTATGCCCCGAATGTCCTGGGCTACACGCGCGCTACAAAGGACGGGACAATGGGAAGCCAGGCCGAGAGGCCGAGCTAACCCGAAACCCGTTCATAGTTCGGATCGAGGGCTGTAACTCGCCCTCGTGAAGCTGGATTCCGTAGTAATCGTGTTTCAATATAGCACGGTGAATATGCCCCTGCTCCTTGCACACACCGCCCGTCAAACCATCTTAGTTGGGGGTGGGTGAGGCTGCGCTTTATGGCGTATTCGAGCCTGCCTTCGACAAGGAGGGTTAAGTCGTAACAAGGTATCTGTAGGGGAACCTGCAGATGGATCACCTCCTAAGAAAACCGGAGGCTGGAGTTCTTTGTCGAACTCCAGTCTCCACCCTTTTTTTACGCGCTATGCGCTTTACTTTTTACACCGTTGGGTATGATTAAGAGTTGCAGCATGTTGCAACTCCTTGAGGAAGAGCAATGCAACCCAATGACGGCTCTCAACCAACCATTCAAGACAGTGTAGTTGGCAGGGATATGCACACTGGCAACGTCATTCATAATCACTATCACCTTCCACCAACGCCTAAAGTCGTTCAACAACCGCCTCCACAAACGGTCGTCTATCCAAGTCAACCGCAGCAGCCTGTGATGTTTCAACTGCCACAGCAAGTGTTTATTCCTTACAAGAAAACCCATGCTTTTGACTGGGTCGTCTTTGGGGTCATCTCGATCATTTTTTCGTTTATTCCTTCAGCAGGTCTCTGTTGCGGCTTGGTGAGTGGCGTAGGTGTTCTCTCCATGTTACCGCACCTCCACAAGGTGAAAAACAAGCAGCATCCAGATTCAGGAAAAATTATTCCTGCAATCGTTCTTAACTCGATTGCCATCTTCATTGCTTTATTCGCATCGGTTGTCTATCTTTCATAAATTTTTATGGTGAGTCCATGGTATCAACCCCACACCCTCAATCTCTGGTTGACCAAATTGTTCCACGTGACCTTCACACTGGAGATGTCGTCCACAATCACTACTATTCACCTCCAGTCGAACTCCAAGATACTTCGAATATACAGACTTCGAGCAAGCTTGATCCATCTACGGCTCAGTATTTTAGTTACAAAGAAATCGGTGCAGGGAATTGGATTTTCATCGGTGTTGTGAGTGGGCTTTGCTCTGCTTTTATACCAACGGTTTCTGCAGTGACCGGATTTTCAGCCTTCTCGGTCTCCTTATACTTGTCAAGAACCGGGATATCGCAATTCAAGAGCCAGGTCACCCCGATTCTGAACGTATAGAGACGGCGTTTCGAGTGATTGTTGCTTCCGTCCTTTGCCTACCGTTTGGCTGGCTTTATGGATGGAGCATTTTCTTTTGATTACCGTTTATTGGAAAATTCTTCGAGTTTGTCTTTCATCGAATTTCTAAACGTGAGTAAACGGAGTTTAGGAGCCTCTGCGTTGACGGTAATCGATGCTCCACGGTTGAAATGTACTTCGTCCCAACCATCGGGTACAACATAGCCTCGGTGCATATCTGAAGTCATCGTCGTAGATTCCTCCGTCCAATCCATCCAAGACCACGGCATCCCCTCACGTTCATGCGGTGAGATGTCTCGTGCCAAAACAAAGTAATGTGTGGTTTTTTGTTCGTCTTCTACACGGGCGAGCAATTGCTCTAAGTCTTTTTTTCCTGCAGCGTTGCTCAGCCAAGCTCCTTGGCCAAGCCATGTGGAAAAAAGTAACCCACTGCTCTGTTGATGGCATTTATTTTCACCTCGTCGCAAATGGTACTTACTTGGAGCATATTGATGGGTATTGGCGATTAAAAGGTCGTTCATCGCAGGGTCGGTTGTAAAGCGATTTCCCGAAGTGGTGTCGATGATTGCCTGTAAGCGTGGCAATTCGTTAATGATCGCTTCACCGTCAAGCGCAGTTTCAAGGTCGCCAGAAAAAGTGTCGATGTTTGAATCCATGTAGAAGCCAAAACTTCCGTTAGGGTCACCTGCTCGAGGATGCGAGTTCACTCCCATGACGGGAGTCGCAGCGTCAATGTTGTGTGATATGCTGGTTAGTGTCCCATCTCCACCCAGAACAATAACGAGGTCTCTACCGATGAAGTCTGCACGTCGAACTTGTTCCCGTGCACGGACATCAATTCGTAGCCCACCTCGGTTTTCACTGGATGCCTCAAGTGCCTTGGTGACGAAATCGAGGCTGGCATCGTGAACTGCCTCGAAATTTTTCTTGTACACTACGAGTATGTCCGCCATCGTCTCCCTCCTTGATGTTGCCACGGTGTTCTCCCTCTTCAACACCACCATTCTCAAAGCACTTTGTACAAGCATTGAAATGTTCTATGGTGGACAAAACTGCATGCAGCCCGACCCTTGGAACGATGGAAATTACTCAACGCCTCAAACAGTCCTCATCTCCGACGGACAACAATTCCCTCAGGGCCAACAATACCTCGCAGGAGACCCCCAAGCAATGAGATACCCGATTCTCCTCCAACCACCTTCATCCACCCCCAAGGTCATTGGAATACTGTTCATTCTCTACGGTCTGGTAAGTGGTCTTGGAGTTCTCTCTCCTCTCGAACCTCTTCTCGCCGGTGAGGGAGGAGCGTCAGCACTTCGAATACCCATGATCAACGCAGTGAGTTCTATGGTCTCTGCTGTGACTGCCATACTGGGTGGATATTGGCTCATTAACTACCAAAGACGGGGCGTACAGCTCATCATTCTCGGTATTCTCATGTCCAGTGCTCTTGCCTTTTTGACCTTCTTTCTCGGTGAAGACGGCGGCTTAGGAGAACTGCTCGGAGATGAATCGGCGGCATTTGGGATTCTTAGTGTTACACAAGCCATCGTTACTGTCGTGTGTGGCCTCATCGCTGCGATACCTATACTCACATCCTCTGTTGGATTGGATCGCTCATCGCTGTTCTCAGGACTGAAATAATCAACAACCGCCAAGTGTTCGACGAAGCATGGGTACTCTCATCACAGGACAAGCAGCGACGTACGTGGAAGAAATTTGGGTCAACACAACCGAAAGATACGAAATTCGTTGCATCACCAATGAAGTACAACGAATTGTTCGTGAAAGTGGAATTAAAGATGGCATGGTTTTGGTTAATCCAATGCACATCACCGCCTCTTGCTATGTCAATGACCTTGAGAGGGGATTGCATCATGACATCATGAGATGGCTGGAAAAAACCGCTCCATACCACGGTCTGGATGGAGCAACTGGAGATGAGTATCATCACCATCGCACCGGTGAAGACAACGGTGATGCCCACCTTAAGCGACAATTGCTGGGTCAACAAGTGACGATGGCAGTGCGAGATGGTGCATTGCATCTTGGAACTTGGGAGCAAATCCATTATGCAGAATTTGACGGTTGCAGGGACAAACGAATCCTCGTCAAAGTGATGGGCGTTTTTTGAACCAGAACCATGATTTTCAGTCGAATTGAACGCGGAATGGTTTTACGGCCCCTCGGACACGAGCGGTTATGTCTCTTGAAAGCGTCAACCTCGACCGTGGGTTTTTTCACTTTACGACCCCTTATCGTTGGTACAACTGGATTTTTTGGATTATTGGTTTCGTTCTGGTCATTGCAGGTGCAGCCACGCTCAGTATGGAAGGAGGCGTTCTCTCAGCGTTTGGGTTTTTGGCTATAGCCTTGTTTTCACCACCTTCATTGGAAGCGGATTTGCACAATGTCCGAAAGAATGCTCCTCAGCCTGACGATTTGGAAGCGGCTGCTTTGAAGAAGGGATATGAACTTGAATCATGGTTTTTCGGTCGTTCCTCTTACACTCCAACCTCTGACCCGAACGACTGGATTCTTCCTGCACCGGGCCCCTCTACATGGAATCAAGAGGACAGGTATGCACCGGACGGTGATGGCACTGCTATCCCAGAACACCCGAGTAAGGTTGGAACACCTCAACCAGCTACGCTTTCGACATTCGGAGTTTGCATGGTCATGTTCATCGTTCTTCTTTGTGTGTCAATCGGGTCAATAATGGTCGACCAGCAAGCAGCAATTGACAACGGTGAATTACTCGAAGAAGACGGGGGGATGAAGTACGCTCCCCTGGCAATTACAATCATCGGCGCAATCTGGCTTCTTCTCGGATTCTTCCAACACAAGCGGCAACAGCAGATGATTGATACGCCAACATCGATGGTTCGTTCTGTTGCAGTAGGTTCCGCAGAATTGGTCGGCCAAGTTCGTCCAGCTCATGAAGGGTGGATTAACGTGCTTGTCGATGGGAATCATAACAGAATGATTCCTGGTTGCGTGGAATTTAAGTGGGAATACGAAGTTTATGTTTGCCGTCAAGTTACCTCGACCGATTCTGAAGGAAACACGACTACCAGGGAAGAATGCGACTGGAGGACGATTCGTTCCGACAAGGGGGGCGTCCCATTCATGCTTCACGACGGTACTGGAGGCCTTCGTGTTGAATCTGGCTCTTTCAGAAGAAAATCAATGGGTAATTACGTCAAGCGTTGGACTTCCAACCACGCCGATACACTTCGCGACCACTTCCAAACTCAATTTGCAGCCACACTTTTCCGTGATGGGGATGTTCGAAAACACCGTTGGACAGCCTACGCTCTTCGAATTGGTAATCCAGTCTACTTGTTGGGCATGGTTAAACCGCGAAACCGAGCAGAATTGGATGCAGAAAACATTGATGGAACCATAGGGCACATGACAATTTCAGTTCATGGAGAAGATACTCCTGGCATGAAAGCCAACATTCAACGAGGTACAGAATTAGCAAATCTTGGCCGTATTCGTTCTTCTGCAGAGTTGCTGATCATGCCAATAGTTTGCGTCTTGTGCGGTATTGCTCTGTTCGCTCTTCTTTGAACACGAACCGTCATCAACACGCATGGGTGGTATTATCACCCGCATTCCACTGGACGCATCATGACCGAAGACGTCGTAATTATTGGCGGAGCAAGAACACCGTTTTGTGAATGGGTTGGCGGAAAGCGCGGCGATGGCAAGCAAGGTGGACTTCTCAAATCGTTGAGCGCACAAAACCTTGGCGGACTCGCTATCAAAGCAGCGTTGGAGAAGACCGGTACCGACCCATCAAAGGTCGATCATGTTGTCATGGGGTACGCTCTACAGACATGTGCACAATCGATATACGGTGCTCGTCACGCAGGTCTTCAAGGTGGAGTTCCTCAAGAAGTCCCCATGCTAACGCTGTCTCGAATTTGCGGTTCAGGTGTACAGTCCATTGTTTCAGGCGCTCAAATGATCATGCTTGGAGAAGCCTCAACGGTCGTGTCGGGTGGAATGGAAAATCTCAGTCAAGCGCCTCACGTCATGCGTGGGGGCCGAGAAGGATGGAAACTCGGGCGTTCACCGAAGGTTGAGGATTACATGATGACCAACCTCCAAGACATGACCTGTGGCTTATTCATGGCCCAAACATCGGATGAATTATGCAAGCGAAAAGGAGTTACTCGAGAAGAGATTGATGAATTTGCGGCACTTTCACATGCCCGCACTACCGCCTCAATCGAAAACGATGTTTTTGAGCAGGAGATTGTTCCAGTGACGGTCAAGAGCCGCCGCAGTGAAACAGTGGTTACCCACAAGGACGAGGACCACGTTGTGAAAAATACGACCGCTGAGTCCCTTTCTCAACTTCCAACCGCTTTTGGACCTGAGTCCTTTGTCACAGCCGGAAATGCTTCAGGAGTTGTCGACGGTGCTGCTGCGGTGGTCATTAAATCCGCTTCACAAGCTAAGGCGGACGGCGATGCACCTCTCGCAAGGATTGTTTCTTGGGGTATTGTTGGTCTTGAACCTGCCATCATGGCTTACGGACCGGTACCGTCATCGCGAAAGGCGCTTGAAAAAGCAGGCTTGAACACATCAGACATCGATCGATGGGAAATCAACGAAGCCTTTGCTGGACAAGCGGTGGCATGTATCAAGGATTTGGAATTGGATGTCGAGAAAGTCAATGTGAACGGTGGTGCTGTTGGCCTTGGCCACCCTCTTGCCGCAACCGGAACACGATTGGTGCTTACTCTTGCTCATGAATTGAAACGTTGCGGTGGCCGATACGGTGTTGCAACGGCTTGTATTGGTGGCGGTCAAGGTATCGCTATGGTCATTGAATCAATGTGAGGCTGAAGTCTCAAAACATCTCTGTTTGAACTCAGTTGAAACACGAATATATAAGCCGGACTTTGAAGCATAGAACATGATGAATCCGTTTAGTTGGATGAGCCATGCCAGTGTTCAGTCTCCAAAGAAAGCCTTTGCAATCGTCATGTTGATTGTTTTGGTTTTTTCAACTGGAGCAATGCATCTTCAATTCGACAACAGTGAAGACGGTTTTTTCCCTGATGACGAAAATGTAGACTTGCTCAATCAACTTGAATCCGAATATCAAGCCTCAGTTGACTTTGTCCGGACAATACGTGATGTAGAAGAAGGCGACTTGCTGTTGAACTCAACATGGCTTGAACTGGCTGAAATAGAAGCCTTGATGTTGGAGAACGAAGATTTCAAACCTCTTCATTATCCGTTGTTTGGTACACAAGCGAACAGTGGTATGGCGGGTTATGCTCTCCAATGGCAACTCTGGCAAGATACAGAGAATGATGAGTGGATTCTTCGTTTCCAAGAGGCGCTCAACGGTGTTCAAACAGCCAACAGTTCTCAGTTGCAGGACGCACTTACAAACCTTACAGCAGCATCTCAATCCATGCCTCAAGTTGGCGAAATAACTCCCGACCAAATGCGAGCATGGTCTCCTGGCAATCCTGCTGATTGGCTGCCGCGAATGGATGAAGGCAACAACCTCTCCGAAGAAATCGGTACTCTCATCGGTCAGATGAACGGCCTCACAGGGGGACGAACTGCTGCAGAATCGGGTCAAATCATGGCCGTGACTGGCCCTCTCAACGGTCAACTTGTCCCCCTCTCCTTTCTCCAGGACATCGACTACAGAGCAGCAATCCTGAGTTGCATGCCTGTGGCTGAACGAGATGACCCATGGAACATGAGTGGCCCAGTCCTCACTACCCTTGTGATCAGTACTGAACCTGCAGATTACGGTCACACTGTTTTGGATGATGTTCAATCTGACATTGGAGAGTGGTCTCAAACAATGCTTGACAACATGACCGCTTCGACTGGAAACGAAGAACTTCGTACCTTTTCTTTCGCACAATTCGCGCTGGGTGCAAACGGCAGTCTTGGCAAGGAAATTGGAATGCTAACCAGCGCTGCTTTGCTGCTTTTAGCTGGTATACTTTGGCTTAATTTTAGAAGCGTCAGAGACACTGCTTACGTCACGTTCTTGACGATTATTTCGATTGCTGCTACCTACGGAATCGCTGGTTGGTTGCAGTACATGGGAGTCAACATGGTGTTCAACGCAGCGATGAATTCGATTCCTGTGCTGTTGTTGGCCATTGGTGTTGATTACGGCCTTCACGTGGTACTCCGCATTCGAGAAGAAATGCAAAACCTTGACTCCAAAGACTCTATAGAAAGAGAAACGCTGGCTGACTTTTCGCATGAGGCTCGAATGATTGCTGTCCGTCGAGGGACCGTATTGACTTCGATTGCCCTTGTTATTGCCATTTTCACAGATATGGTTGGATTCCTTTCGTTCCGATTTTCTGCACTTTCCTTCTTGCAAGTGTTTGGTACCGTCATCGCAATTGGTTTATTCGCAGTTTATCTCTTGAGCATCACAGCATTACCGGCACTTATGCTTATTTTCCCTTCAAAGAAACTTTCACTCTCGAAGGCCAGTAACCTTTCCATTGGTCGGGTGTCTTTGGCTTTGGGAAGATTGTCGACTCAGCCCGTGAAAGTTGGAGTTATTGCCCTACTCTTACTGACTCCGATGTATTTCGGTTTCCAGCAATTGGAAGTTGGTTTTGACCAACGGGACCAGTTTGATCAAGACATTCCAGTTGTGGCGGACTTCCTCATGCTTTCTGATGATTTCCAAAGCAGCCGTTCACCGCTTTATTTGGTTGTTGACGTGGATGCAGTTTCACATGAAGGCAAGATGGCTTGGGATGCTGCCCATGGGATGTTGATGGACAGCGAGGACGTCAGTGGGACTCCGAACGGTTTGTGGAGTCTGTTATCCGAGGCTCAAGTTCGTGATTCGACCCTTAATGAGCTGATGACTTCACTCAATGCTTCGTCAACCGCATCGTACCAGGCGCTCTCAGATTATCTTCTGACGAACTCTTCTGGACGACAGTTGACCGGCGCAGTACTCGCTTCGGATGGCCAACAGACCGTTCTTTCCTTCCAAGCAGAAACTCTCGACTGGCAAGCGACCATCGATTTATACGATCGATTAACCCTCGCTGCTCAGAGTACCGAGGATTCGTTGGAAAGTGATGCTACACTACGAATTGGTGGCCGTAGCCTCATTGTAGCGCAAACGACCTCGGACGTTGCCGAATCAGCAGTGATTTCAACCTCAGTTGTTGCGTTTGTAATTCTCGGAATGCTTGTTGGCATCCATACGACCCGTCAAAAGGACATCAAGCAAGGACTTGCTCGAGGATTTGTCTCTTGGATTCCATTGATGATGGTCGTCGGCTGGGTCTACGGAATCATGGGCTACACGGGCTACCAAATCAATGCTCAAACGGTGACGATTGGAGCATTGTCACTCGGTTTGGGTGTTGACTATGCAGTTCACTTCTCCATTCGACTTGAGGAGGAAGTTGAGCTTTATCCCACACATTCACAAGAGGTTTGGGTGACCAATGCATCTGCTACTACCGGCCGGGCAATGTTCGCTGCAGCGCTTACGACTGCTGGTGGATTTTCAGTATTGAATCTCTCAGCTTTACTTCCATTGCGGCTCTTTGGCCAAGCGTTTGTCGTTGCAATCACCTTAGCTTTGTTGTCGAGTTTGATTCTCCTGCCGGCGTTTTATACGCCGTTCCTGAAGCAAGATGCAAAGCGTTTTGCCCTTGAACACTCTGAGGCGGAATAATGGATTCAGTTGCAATAGCGATGTTTTGGATATCTTCGGTACTGATTTTTCCGTTTTGGTTCCTGATGTGGTTCATGCCTGAGCATCAATTCACCAAACGTTTTGTCGGTGATGTGCGCTGGTGTGTTGCCCCACTCCTTCTTTCGTACACGGTATTGGCTCTACCGAACGCTGCTGAAGTTTTGATGACTTTTGCTACACAGATGCCAACTCCGGAAATCGTCGTTGGTTTGTTTGTAGAAGAGGAGTTTGTGGTTTTGGCTTGGTTGCACTTGCTCGCCCTCGACCTCTTTGCAGGACGCTATGTTTGGCTACGAATGCTGTCCGCAGGACGCCCAATGTATGTCTCTACACCGATTCTCATCATGTGTATGATGATGGGTCCTCTTGGCTTTTTGTTGGGGCTTTTAGCGACCTGGAACGAGAAATATTCAGAGCCTCTTGAATCAGCCGTTCTGTCTGATTAACTGTTTCTGGAAGAGGATGGTTCAAAACCGAACACTTGTTGCCATAATCATGGCAGTGAGGCATTCTTTAGATTGCAGCCATATTCCATTTTCAATGCCTGAGAAGAAATGTACATTGTATCAAAACTGGATTCATTTGACTTTTATGCATTGGGAGGTTCAACCCGAGAAAATCCAACCTCATCTTCCCGAAGGACTTGAATTAGACCTTTTCGAAGGCCGAGCCTATGTGGGTGTTATTCCCTTCACAATGGAGAAAGTACGGCCAAGAATGCTTCCTTGGGTTCCCTTCATCTCTACCTTTGGAGAGTTCAATATTCGTACATATGTTGTGAAAAACGGAATACCCGGTGTTCTTTTCCTGACTCTGGATGCTCAAAGCCGTGTTACTTGTTTCCATGCTCCTCGCTCCTACGGCCTCCCGTATCGACACGCAAAAGCGAAGGTGAACGTTGTTGATGATGCGACCTATTCTTGGAATTCCGTTCGAACCAACGGAGGGGAATCCCTGGTCGGTACATCTCACGCTTCAGGTGCAATTCAGCAAGCATCACCGAATTCGCTTGAATACTTCTTGTTTGAACGGTACAGCCTTTACACCTCACATGATGGTCAAATCCACCGTGCCTATACGCACCACCTCCCCTGGAAATTTAAGAACGCTGAAGCCCATGTTAAAGTGAATTCACTTTTGGATTCCTATGACCTTGGTATTGAAAACTCACTTGTTCCTGAGCACATCCACATGAGTTCAGGAGTTGAAGTTTGCACCTGGAATGTCCACCCGATCGAGGTGATTCAATGAATCAGAAAGACATCCTTCTCATGGACGGAGATTGTGGTCTGTGTACCCACACTGCTGTTTTTCTTCACCCCAGATTACGCCAAGCCAATTCCATTCATTTCGTGGCTATTGAAAGTCAAGAGGGGCAAGAATTGATTTCGACCTTCCCTGCGAAAATGAAGGACGCAGATACCGTTTATCTCATTCGTAATGGAACTCCATACATGCGTTCATCCGCAGGAATACGTTGCCTGCTCTACATGAAATGGTATTATTTGATGTGGTATCCAATGCTTTGGCTCGTCCCCCTGCCCCTGCGCAATATTGCCTATCGCTTTGTAGCCAAAAATCGTCATCGTGTTTTCAAACGCCCTGCCACATGTATCTTCCCCGGACTTAATCCCAACTGAAACCTCATGACCTTGTTTCTCTTGGTCAAACTATGTCGCAGACTTGGATTATCGATTCGAACTGTTTTATTCACTTGGGCTCGATGGCGCCGGACACCTTTATGCGAGATTTGAAAAAAGTGATATCCGGTCATAAACAATCACTTTTCGTCACTTCGGGCGTCCACGGAGAGATTCAAAATGTTCGATTCCAACGGTGGTCGAAAAAGCCGAAAGTTTTGGACGAATTTATGCCAGTGATGACCACCGTTACCATCGATGAAAATCAAGTGAAAGGTCTAGCCCAACTGATTGGCGAAAAAGCATCACCACAAGATGTTGATCTTTCACTCATGGTTTTGGCCTCAAAAATGAAACGTGAAGGTGAGGATGTCATACTGGTCACCGACGATTTCAAGATGACCACCACCGGAGAGAAAGCGAACTTGGGTTACGATACGTGTCCTCCGTCGACGTTCATTCAACGCCTTGCTTCACTGAGTGGTTCGAAGAACAAAGGTCGTATGAAGAGCCTCTCCCGAAGAGTTCGTGCTGCAGAGATGCGATACGCCATCAGTCGTGTTCATCAATACGATATCCAAGCCAAATTGACATGGATGGTTGATTCACTGATTGAAGACAGGCCACAAGCACAAAAGCGTCCAACTTCCGATGCATCTGAGATGAATTTGAAAATCGCTCTTCAAAGAACCCTTTCAGGTGAGAATATCAAAGGTAAATACACCAAGAGGCTCGGTGCTTTACCTGAAATCTGCAAACCTATTCTTTCACTTGACACTCACATTTCACAATTGACTTCGACCAACACCTCAGAAGAATTGCTTGAAGCATATCATGAAACTTTGTTGCTTATGAGTGAAGTTCTCGAATCGATTGGCCTTGACTTGGCACCTCTGGATGAAACTGCGGCTGAGCTCGCTCACAGTGCGTTGAGTGGATATTTGTACCGTTCTGAAACAGCGTTAGGCTTGATGGCGAAAATGTCTGGGAAACGTGACACAGCACGTCTTCATCTTTCCCGGGCACTTCAATCGGCCACATTGATTGACGACTCGTTTGCTGAAATGCATGCTGTTTACCAGTTGGGGCTTTTAGCCATGGCATCGGGTAAGTGGGAACGTTCAGCAAGGTTGTTCGAAACCGCTGTAATCCAAGCACAATCCATTTCTGCAAACCAATTACCGTATTTGGTTTGTGCAGGAATTTCTAGGCATCTTTGCGGCAGTGAAAGGACTGCTCAAAAACACATTCTGTCGGCCAATCACCTTGTAAGCGAAGATAAGAAAAAGGCCTCGCTGGTTTTGATGAAATTGGGCGAGGCTCTGCTTGCTATTGATCAACCAGGATTGGCACTGGAGGTTCTTGATGAGGCAATGGAATGTACGCTTGAGACGGGTTCAGAAGAACAATTGGAACTACTGGCTGAGCATATTCTGATGGCCAATGCCGCAATGACACATGATGATGTTATTCAACATGAAGGGCTGAGGACACTTCTTGACGGGTTAAATCAATTGACGGAACTTGAAGCCGAAGAATTCGCCAAAAAAATCCAAGTGATTGAGAAGCGAGCAGATGAACATACTTTGCCGTTTGAAGACACTTGGAACGATTGGCAACCATCAACGAAGTTGATTTCCCTCGATGCTACTTTGAAAGTGATTCGTGCAGAGGTTGATGAAAATCAAGATACTTTGGTGGTCGTTCATCATACTGAATTAGGTTCGATCGGAATTTGGCTTCCAGACGGAGAGTGGAATGTATCCTCGGGCCATCTGCTTTCCATCGGTCAAACGCGGGTGAAACTGGCTCAACCAACTGCAGATTTACAGGACAAACACAGTCTGCGAGGATTAGTTGCGGTTGAGGATACTTCAAAACTGATGTTCAAAGCACCGAGCGAGGAATTCATCGTCGAATCCGAAGATTAGAATCCAGTTAAGTCGACGATATATCGAATGACGACGACGATGAGTATCGCGAGGAAAACTTGCATAAGTTGCTTTTCGGAGAGGTACTTCATGCCGTATCTCGCTCCGCTCCTGGCACCAAGGAAAGTAAGTACCATGAAGATAAGAATGAGCAAAAATTCTTCTCCGAGTTTGGAGAACATGCCTGAAGGTAATGCGAGAAGGTGTGCGAAAATAGCGACAGGAACGACGACCATCATGAAGTGAAGGCTTGTCCCGATGGCTTTGCGAGGTTCAAGTTGTCCAAATGTTCGTAGAATTGGGACGTAAATGACACCAGCACCGATAGCGAGTACACTCGAAAGTATTCCTCCGATACCAGCGCCGATTTGCAGAGCAATAGGTTGAGGTTCAGTAGGTTGTTCCGTATCGTCAACTGCTTTCGATTTCGCCTCCATCTTGCGTACTGTCTTGTAGATGGCCCAAGTGATCATCACTAAACTCAACACTTTGAACACGAAGTCCATTTTATCATCGATGAGGGCGACGATACCTACGCCGAGAATGGCACCTGGGAGTGCCCCTTGTAGGCCTATTTTCAGTGCTGCATTGTCGAAGTGTTCCTGTTTGCGGTGGGCAAGCCCACTGCCCCAACTTACCACCGCTGTGAGGGTGAGTGACACTGCGAATAAGGCACCATTGATCTCCCATCCCAGGCCATAGTGCAAGAGTGGAACAAAGAGCATCCCCCCGCCCATTCCGATTGGAGCAAACATAAACGCAACCGCAAAGATACACAAGGAAATGAATAGAGTTTCAGCTATCATCACATCCTCTCCTTTAGCCGAAACGGCTCTCAGTCTGTATCGGTGGTAGAGGTCCTGTTTCTATACTCTTTTCTCATAGCAGGGGTTCACCAATAGGTTCAATAAGTAAAGTCCAAAACCCAAAAACATGTCTAGTGCGCTCATTATTGCTGGAGGAGTTGTTGGGTTTTTCCTTCTTATCGGAGTTATTTGGTTTTTCTCAACTTGGAACCGGCTTGTAAGTCTCGAATTGAATGTTGACAATTCTTGGGCGCAAATTTCAGTGTTGCTCAAGCAACGATACGACATGATTCCGAACCTTGTCAACATTGCCAAAGGCATAGCAAAGCAGGAAATCGCTTTCTTCGACAAACTCTTCGACGCTCGACGTGCCGCAGCAGGTGCCCTTCAAAGCGGTAACGTCGAGGGGGCTGCTCGAGCAGAATCGACCTTCGCAGCCATGATTCCTCGAATAAACATGGTCGCAGAACAGTACCCTGAATTGAAATCTGATTCCTCGTTCCTTAACATCCAAAACCAATTGGTTGCTCTAGAAAACAGCATTGCAGACCGGCGTGAATTTTACAATTCCAGCGTGACTACGTTCAACAAAGCCATTCAAATGATTCCTACAGTGTTTGTTGCCAACGTCAAAGGTTGCGAACGGCGTTCCCTCTTCGAAATCTTTGACCACGAGCGCGAAAACGTCGTTATCGAATTCTGATGCTGTACTCGGTCTTAGCGTAACTTCTTAACGCATAGGCCTAAACGTGAATTGGTGAAAGGATGTTTCTCATCATCGGCTCTGGACATCTCGCTGTTCGCTTAAGCCAATGGTGTGCACTACGTCGACGCAGTGTTCTTATTGGTCTGGCATCGAACCTTCCACTCGATGGGCCTCTGGAAGGATGTGAAATCATGGCGTTACCATCGCCAATGCCACTCAATTCACTCCCACTTGAAGCCCAAAAACCAACTGCAGTTCTTTTGCTCAATCCTGAGGCATTAGCCGATGAGAATCCTCTTGAAGCCCTTCAAAATCACTGGCAAGATGTTCCGATTCTAACGACGCTGTCGCTTGAAGGGGATGGCGTAGATTTGATCAGCGTCGATGATGTGTCCTTCGCAGCAATGCAGGATCGCATCCGCTCATGGGAACAAAAAGACGGAGCCAGTGTTCTTCATCATTACCTCCATTCCGTTCCTGTAGGTTCGAAAGTGGCCATATTTTGTCATGACAACCCAGACCCAGATGCATTAGGTGCGGGTTTGGCAATGTATGAGTTGGTTCGAAGCATGGGGCTCGAGCCCTCGCTGTTGCATGGAGGTCTTATTGAGCACCAGCAAAACCGTGCGATGGTTCGCTTACTCGATATACCCGTTCGACGGCTTATCCTTGATTGGGAAGTCCAAGATGTGCTCCGAGATGCTGCAGTCGTCATGACCGTTGACTTCCATCGACCTGGGGCTAACAACATCCTTCCGGAGGATTGCGTCCCTCATGTTGTACTCGATCACCATACCTCGGATGAATCGGTTGCAGCCGACATCTCCATGCTTCGTCCTGAATATTCGGCGACATCATCCTTGGTCGCTAGCCTTCTCATGAGTTTGAACCACCCAATGACTGCTCGTGTTGCTACAGCCCTTGCTTTCGGCATTCGAACGGACACTCTTGGTTTCACCCGTCACTTCAATCCCGTGGATATCCGTGCTCTTTCATGGTTGAATGCCTATGTAGATTCAGAGTTGATAAGTTCTATAGAAGAGCCTCCACGGTCGCAACAAACATTGGAATCTTTCGCTGAGGCTCTTGGCTCAAGGACACTGGTTGGCTCAACCCTTCTTGCTCCACTTTCTTCCATGCCAAACAGAGATTCATTGGCCCAAATCGCAGATTTCCTTTTGCCTACCGAAGGCATTGATACCGTTATCGTTTTTGGACCGCGGCGTGGTAAAGTGATTCTTTCAGCACGCTCAAAGAATGAAGATGTCCACCTCGGACGTTTGCTTTCAGATACTTGGGGTGGTGGCCTTTCAGGTGGCCACAAGGCACTTGCTGGTGGCCAAATTCCATTTGATGTTTTACTCAATCAACTTCCAGACGACCCCGAGGCAGCAGAAGTCCAAGCCATTGAGGCAATGTCACTTCAACTTCGTCAACTCTTCTCGGACGGTGAGGGCGAATGACTGAAACTCCTTTCATTGACATCAGTCCGACCCTTCGAATCCTTGGGACCGCACACGTATCTACCGCCAGTGTTGAGGCGGTGCGTGAACAAATTTCTACTTACCAACCCGAACGAGTGGCTGTTGAATTGTGCGATTCACGGCATCAAGCACTGACCAGCGATCGTCGTTTGGATAAAGAGGGGTTGTTGAAAGTCGTCAAAGAAGGTAAAGCTCCTCTGGTTTTGTTGCAATCATTGCTCGCTGCTGAACAACGGAAAATGGGATTGGATGAAGGCCAACAGCCCGGTGCGGAACTTCTCGCTGCGGTTCAAGAGGCTGAAGCAGCCGAGCTCGAGGTTGCTCTCATCGACCGTGATATCCAAACCACGCTTCGGCGCGCTTGGAAGAAAATGCGCTTTCGAGAAAAGGTTCGAATCCTCTGGTCTTTGCTCGGTGATGATGAGGACGAAGATGCGCCTGAAGTCAATGAATTACTTGAGGACCAAGATCTCCTTACCTCATTAATGGAGGAATTGCGAACTTTTTCGCCAGGTGCTGGCCTTGTTCTCATCGATGAGAGAGACTCTTACCTTGCCGGTAAACTCGCACTTCTACACGAGGATGAGAAGAAAACGCTGGCTGTCGTCGGTGCAGGTCACCTCAAAGGTATTGAAAAGCACCTTTTAGAACAGTCAATGCCGAACAAATCTTCCTTGGATGATTTGAATCAACTTCCAGTACGGGGTCGTTTTTCAAAGAGTATCCCTTGGCTCATTCCACTCTTTGTGATGAGCTTGATTGGCTATTCAATCGCTTCTGGTTCGCGTGACAGTTTGATTGAAATGTTCACCGTTTGGACAGCAGCCAATGCCGTGTTCGCCGCTCTAGGGTGTGCACTTGCTCGTGGCCACCCATTAGCGATTCTCACTGCAGCAGCTGCCTCTCCGATTACCTCTCTCAATCCTACACTTGCAGCTGGTTGGTTTGCAGGTTATGTTCAACTTAAAATCAAAGAGCCGACTGCTGAGGATTTGCAACAATTCCTCAAATTGGAGAGCCTTGGCTCCTTTTGGTCCAATAAAGCAGGACGTGTTTTGATGGTGACCTCTCTGTCAAACCTTGGCAGTATGGCAGGTGCTTGGTTTGCGGCAACTGGACTGGTTGGAAGCCTGCTTTAATCAATAGAATTGAGCACTTTGAGCAAATCGATATGCTCTTGAACATCGTGCACTCGGACGATATCTATTCCTTGGTAGTAAGCCATTGCAGCAACTGCAAGCGTTCCACTCAGCCGTTGGTTGGGGTCGTCGTGCCCTGTCAATTGTCCAATCATGGATTTGCGCGACACGCCCCATAGAAGAGAGAAGCCTTCGATTCCTCGGAACAACTCATGCCTTTGTAAAAGGTCGATGTTGTGTTCAAGTAATTTCCCGAATCCAATTCCAGGATCAAGCACGATTAATTCTGCAGGTAAACCAGCAGCTATCAATCCGCGTGCTGTTTCAAGTAACTGTGTACTTACTTCTTGTGCGCAATCGTCGTAGGAGGGTTTTTGTTGCATGGATTGGGGCTCTCCTTGCATGTGCATGATGCATACTCCGCATTGCTTTTCAAGAATGAGTGAGACCATTTCGGGGTCTCTCAGTCCCGAGACATCATTGATGAGATCAGCCCCAGCATCAAGTGCTGCCCGGGCAACCTCTGGGCGCCGAGTATCGATTGAAAGAAGTCCAGTCTCGTTACGAAGCCGCAACGCTTCGATGACAGGGACGACCCGTTTCAATTCTTGCTCAACGGAGACATAATCTGCATTTGGGCGTGTTGACTCGCCTCCGATATCAATCCATGTGGCGCCTTTTTGCCACATGTCCAAAGCAGTTTCCACAGCCTGTTCAACTGTGGTCATGCGACTCTGTTCATGAAACGAATCCGGCGTCACATTGAGGATTCCCATGATGTGGCACGGCTGTTCTTCAGAGCGGTGTAGATTCATCGAGAGATGGTCTCGGCGATTTCGATTGGGTGGTAAGGAGGCGCCCATCAACCTCCCGAGTTCGGCAGATTTGATAACATGTGAGTGTCAAGGTCACCTATGACCGACGACAATCTCGCCGATTCCCCGCTTGACTTGGGGTCTCCGCAGGAGCCAATCATCGGTCAAGAAGCCAATGAGCACCGTCACGAATTGGCAGAACGATTGATTCGTCGTTTGAAGGTCAAGGACCACAACGCTATTTTTGAAATGATTTCTGCAAAAGCCTATTTTGGAGGGATTCTCATTGCCATTCTGGCCTTGTTCTTCTGGATATTCATTTCATCTGCGGACGACAGCGTGGATACCGGAGTGTCTATTCTAGGGACGCTTAGTTTCCCTGATGTCGCCATTGCTGTCATGATCTTGGGTCTTCTTTCGGCATTCTTTAGGGTTTACAGCCGCGAGCTGGGTCACCTGTTCCCATCCTTGGTCTCTGGCGTGATGATTATCGTGTGCGGTTTTTACGCCATAGAACCCCTCGTCTACGGTTTTGTCACCAACGAACTTGAGGCACAAACCGCCCTTTGGCGTAGTGCACGGCTCGGATTACTCTGGGGTGGTGTTTCATATTGCGCACATTTTTTGGTCGACGCTTTCCTTCTCTACTGGCTCAAGCAATTCTGTGCGAACCATGACATCGACATTTCTCCTGTCGAAGAGTCTGTTGCGCTTGAACTCCATCCAGCAGATTGAGTTGAGACTGCACCTTTCTTGTAGGATTATCAACTCGATGCATCATGACAGGTGAGCGTGTCGATGTTCTTCGCTTAGGTTATCGCCTTGGGCGTGACCCTCGAATCACGACACACCTTGCCCTTGTTGGGCGTGCTCTTGGTGCAGATCGCTTTCTTCTGGCTGGAGATGAAGACCCGAAAATGTTTGAAAATCTCGAATCGGTTGCCAATCGTTTTGGTGGGGGCATGGAAACTGAACACATTCATTCACCTATGGGTTGGTTACGTCGTTTTGTTGAAGAGGATGCAGGCGATGGAAGTCCAGGCATTGCCGTTCATTTGACGATGTATGGTGAGCCTTTCCGTGAAGCAATACCTCGCATCCGTCGTGACCGGCCAATGGTCATCGTTGTCGGAGGCGCTAAAGTTCCCGGTGATGTCTACAAACACTGTCAGTACAACGTAGCGGTTGGTAACCAACCTCACTCTGAAGTCGCCGCTTTAGCACTGTTTCTGGATGCTTGGTACGGCGAATCTGGAAGCAACCGTTCCTTTGATGATGCGCGGCTGATTATTCAACCCACGGCGAACGGAAAGAGAGTTCGGGATTTAGACCGTGAAGAAGAAGAGTAAGAGTCTGCTTACTTACGAGGTATGGGCCTTTTTCACCGCTGGTTTAAGTCCAAACTGAGGTCGCTTCTCTCATCCGTATTCGATGCCAATTATTATGAGGGTTCGTTTTCGACGAAAATTGATGTCGGGAGGTGTTACACAAACCGGCAGTTTCTGTCCTGGACGGAATCAACGCGGAGTAGCAAACGCTCCTTCCTTCGTAGATGCTGCTGATGGGTTGTCTCAGGGAGTGGTTTTACCACCTTCAGCTGAGGGGCCAGGTCTTCTGCTGACTGCGGATGGAGGCCGCTATCGAGGGACCTTGTTTGGAGCGAATGGTCACGGTGAAGGGGAACTTGTTTTCACCACAGGGATGATGGGTTATCAAGAATCACTCACGGACCCATCGTTTGCAGGTCAAGTCCTTACGTTTACCTACCCATTGATTGGAAATTACGGAATTCATGCTGGTGCATCCGAGTCATCTGGTGTTTGGCCTCGAGGCGTCGTTGTCCGGCACGCAATGCATCAACCCGACCACCGGCATTCCATCGCTCCAGTCGAAGATTTGCTACGGCTTCATGGCGTACCCGGGATTCAAGGTATTGACACTCGGGCCATAACACGTCGAGTTCGTGAACTTGGAACTGTTCTGTGTGTCTTTGGGCCAGCAGACGATGAAGCTCTACTGCAAACTCGCTTGAACGAATTAACTTCTCCGGACCTCGAAGACCTTGTCGAACAAGTTTCGATATCCTCTCCAGTCGTTCTCAATTCGGGGGCATTGGATGTACTCGATCAACCTCTTCCTCGACTTGGGGCACTGGATTGCGGAATTAAGTTCAACATTTTACGTAATCTATGCCGTCATTTCGAGGTCGTGTGGTGCCCACCTGAGACCTCGTTTGAGGTTCTTGTCAACGATTACCAAATCGATGCTCTGTTCTGTTCCAATGGGCCAGGAGATCCTGCACATTCGGGTAAAGCAACCATGGCCCGCAATACGCTTGCTCAAGCCGTTCAAGCAAAAATGCCAGTGATGGGGATTTGCTTAGGACACCAGTTGATGGGACTCGCATCCGGGTTGCAGACCTACAAAATGCGCTACGGTCACCGTGGAGCGAACCAACCCGTTATCGATTTGAAAACGGGACTTGTCTCCATCACGAGTCAGAACCATGGTTTTGCTGTTGCAGACCCTGATGCGGGGATGTTAGCTGCTCACCCAAGTGGTGCGTGCTCACCCCCCGGTGAGAACCTCCACGGTGCAGAAGTAACCGTACGCTTTGTGAATGCCAATGACAGAACCGTCGAGGGGTTGGATTTGGTTGGACATCCGTCCTTTACCGTTCAATTCCACCCTGAGGCTTGCCCAGGACCGCACGATGCAGCCCCTCTCTTTGAGCAATTTCGAGATATTGTTGACCGTGCACTTGGAGGTGAATACTGATGCCTCGACGTGATGATTTGAAGACCATTCTCGTGCTTGGCAGCGGTCCTATTAAAATTGGACAGGCTGCTGAGTTTGACTTTTCAGGAAGCCAAGCCGTTCGTGCATTGCGAGAGGATGGTTACGAGGTGATTTTGGTAAACTCGAATCCTGCAACCATTCAAAACGACCCTGAAATGGCAGATAAGGTGTACATCGAACCACTTCTTCCGGATACTGTTCGTCGCATCTTGGAGATTGAGAAACCATGTGCCTTGTTGGCTGGAATGGGTGGCCAGACGGCTCTCAATATCGCCAGTGAACTTGCCCATGACGGTTCCCTTGAACGGCTCGGAGTCGAACTCATTGGTTCTGATTTGGACGCTATTGACAAAGCAGAAGACCGTGAATTGTTTAACCAAGTGTGTGAATCCATCAACCTCCCTATCTCCGAGGCTATTGCTTGCAACACCATGGATGAAGTCATTGCAGCAGCAGAATCAATTGGTGCTTGGCCTGTTTTGATTCGTCCTGCCTTTACATTGGGCGGATTAGGTGGGGGTACGGCATGGGACATCGGCCAACTGGTGGAAATTGCCACGTTAGGTTTGAGAAACTCTCGAATCAATCAAGTCTTGATCGAAGAATCAATTCTTGGTTGGCAAGAATTGGAGTACGAAGTCATGCGAGACGGTGCGGATAATGCAACGATTGTGTGTACCATGGAAAACATCGACCCCATGGGCGTCCATACCGGCGAATCAACGGTCGTAGCACCTCTGCAGTCGTTTTCTGACGCTGATCACCAAATCCTTCGAGACCAAGCCCTTTCACTTATACGGGCGTTGAACATCAAAGGTGGTTGTAACGTACAGTTTGCCTTTAACCAATTCACTGGAGAAATTCGAGTGATCGAAGTTAACCCTCGTGTATCACGTTCCTCAGCATTGGCAAGTAAGGCGACTGGATACCCTATCGCTCGGATGGCTGCAAAGATTGCAGTTGGCTATACACTTGATGAATTACCGAACCCAATCACCGGAGAAGGGACAACCGCTGCCTTTGAACCAACATTGGACTATTGTGTCGTCAAAATCCCTCGTTGGCCGTTTGACAAGTTTAGAACCGCAGATCGGGAACTTGGGACTTCGATGAAGTCGACCGGTGAAGTAATGGCTATTGGAAGAAACTTCGAAGAAGCGTTCTTGAAGGCTTGGGCTTCTTTGGAACAAGGTTGTGCCCACCCGCGCCCGCTCACACGTGCGGATGAATCGGAGGGTGAAGGAATGGCGGATAGGGCACTCACAGCACTTCCAGATTCCACTTTAGTTGAATGGTGCAGAGTCGCTACCGACCGTCGAATGGGCGCATTAATTGAAGCGTTCCGCCGAGGTTGGAGTGTTGAAAAAGTACATGAAATTACTCGGATTACTCGTTGGTTCCTTTACCGCTTTGAGAACATAGCAAAGATGGAACAAGAAATTACGCATACTTCAGCACTACCAACCGAATTAACTCGTGAACAGTTGCGCCACTGGAAGAGTCACGGCTTTTCAGACAACCACATTGCAGACGCTTTAGCTGGATTCCCTCCAACAGGGCCGCGCTCAATACCTGCTGGCCGCAATGAGGAGGCAGTCATGAGTCGAAGACATGCACTACGTCTACATCCTCGCTATAGAATGGTCGACTCCTGTGCTGCTGAATTTGCTGCGAAGACGCCTTACTATTATTCGACCTATGAATTGGACGATGCCAAAGGAATCGACCATTTGCCGGACATGGAATCACGGACAAAAGAACGCCTGGTTACCGTGGGTAGCGGCCCAATTCGAATTGGACAGGGGATTGAGTTTGATTATGGATGCGTTCACGCCGTCAAAGCGATTCGTGAAGCGGGAAAGGATGCTATCATCATCAACAACAATCCTGAAACGGTTTCGACAGACTTCGACACTTCTGACCGGTTGTATTTCGACCCGTTGACATTGGAGTATGTGTCTGAAATACTTCTTCGAGAGAAAGCTCACGGTATTCTTTTGCAGTTTGGTGGTCAAACCGCCATCAATCTTGCACTGCCGTTGAGTGAGCGTTTACCGCTCCTCAAACCGATGGGTCTCGACCTTTCCATTATGGGTACTTCGTGCGACGCTGTGGATGAAGCAAGCGATCGTGAGCGATTTGAGGCCTTTGCTAAGCGTTCAGGATTACGAATGCCCAACGGAACAACAGGTACCAGTGCTGAAGATATCCGTAATGCTGCAATGGACATCGGCTTTCCAGTCTTGATACGACCATCGTATGTTCTTGGTGGACGGGGTATGGAGATTCTTTCCAACGAGCAACAGTTGAACGCCTATCTTGAAGAAGCCTATCTGGCTCCTGACAAACCCCTCTTGGTCGACGATTACCTTGGTCATGCTACAGAAATTGACGTGGACGCAGCTTGCGATGGCACCGATGTTCTGGTTGGTGCCATTATGGAACATCTCGAAGAGGCTGGAATTCACTCCGGTGACTCGACTTGTTTTATTCCTGCGCAAAACATCTCCGAATCAATGTTGGCTAAGATTGCTGAGCAGACGAAAATTATTGGCTTAGGTCTCAAGATCAAGGGTTGTTACAACATTCAGTTTGCATTACAAGGGGATGATTTGTATGTGCTTGAAGTCAACCCGCGCTCCTCTCGGACTGTGCCGTTCGTAGCGAAGGCAACAGGACTGCCGATGGCAAGGATTGCAGCGAACATTACCATTGGGATTCCCCTTTCAGAGCAAGAGATTCCTCGAAGAACTTCCGGCCAAATTTGCGTGAAAGCCCCCGTTTTCCCATTCATCAAACTTCGAGGACTCGACCCAGCCCCCGGGCCAGAAATGAAATCGACTGGAGAAGTCTACGGTTCTGATGTCACTGCAGACAAAGCCTACCTCAAGGCTCGACTTGCTACTGAAGTGCCTGTGGCTACATCTGGAGGCGCCTACCTTACCGTTCGAAATGAAGACAAGGAGGGCCTGATTCCAATTGCTCAAGAGTTGGTCGAACTCGGGTTCAACTTGTTTGCTACACCAGGTACATGTGATGCACTTCGAGATGCAGGAGTTCCAGTGAGTGTTGCCTATAGAATCGCAGACAAGAATCATCCGGATGCACTTGACTTGATGCATAAAGGGGAAGTTTCGTTTATCGTGAATGTGCCTACTGTTTCTGGTGGTGCGGTTCGAGATGGTAACATGATGCGTCGTCTCGCCGTTGAATTGAACATTCCTTTTGTCACGACACTGCGTGGCGCTAAAATGGAAGTGGCTGCGAGTAAAGCACGGTTAAGTGGGCCTCTCGAGCCTCGTAGATTGACGGTCCACTACTGATCAGCAAGCGTCGTATGCTTCGATGATGTATTTGGTAAGAGGGCTTGTCCAAGCGAGTTCACTGATGCCATCTTCACCCTCAACATCGTAAATTCGAACAACATCTCGAACACGAACGTTGCCTTGTGCTGAGCGAGCAAGAATTGTAGCCGGTTTAACCGCTTTACCCGTTCCATGCGGGTCATAGACGGTATCCAATGCATCGGATAGGAACCATTCCGCTTTTCCGCCAGGCTCGCCTTCGTATGTCTTTTTGATTTTCTTTGGGCCAAACATGCCGCTTGATTTCTTTTTCTGCGTGTTGGCGGCGGCCTTTGAGGCAGCGGCCTTGGTCGTGTCTTTCTTTGGCTTTGATTGAGAAGTTGATTTTGCTGCCTTTGTTTTTGAATTGCTTGCAGCGCCACGACCCTTGAATTCCTCTTCGAGTTCAGCACGAATTTCTTTCTCAAGTTCACTTCGGATACTCTTTTCCAGTTGACTTCGAACTTTGCTTTCCAAAGCAGCAGGGTCGCCCTTTGCAAGTTTTTCGAGAGCATCATCACGTTCGTCTTGCATGGCTTGCATGACGTTGATGTAGTGTGCAGCGACTTGAATGAGTGATGTTTCCATCGACGCTTCTAATTGCATAGAAACAACTTCGCCGGCAGAGTCTCTCCACTTGCGCCATTGCAGCATTGTGTTGGCGTGAATATCAGAACCACATTTCGGGCAAAAACTACGCTTTGGAGGTTTGAGAACTGGAATCGCTCGCATTGCTTCTGGATCGATACCTTCGTGCTCACCGCTTGCTACATCGTGGATGTGCGTTGATGCTTCCATACCGTTGTCCATTGCTTCTCGGAACATTCCCTCCTTCAGGTTCAATTTTCCGGCTTGGATAAGTTCCCAACCATTCGTACCTTGAACGACCGCTCGAACAGCAGCGTTTGCTGCTGGTGATTGCCCCCATTCATGGTTTGCGTATACGGAACTTGACGGTGATTGAAGAGTTTCGCTGGCAAAGGCATCGGACAGGTCCACATCTTCACCCTCCGCCGGTGCGGCAATGCCGAGAACGATTGGATTTGCACCATCTTCAATTTTAGCAATCATGTCGAATTTTTCTGCCATTGAGAGGTCATCTCGTATGCGAATGACCTCTTTCAATTGGTTCAAATCGTGACCTGTTGCCGTGATTGGTCCTTGACCAGTAAGGTCGTGGCCACATGAGAGGCAGAATTTGGCTGCAGCCTCAACACCTGCTTCACAAGTTGGACAGTAGACTCCCGCCATGAAGAGCAATGGTTACCGACTACTTTTCAAGTGTGACGGTCGGAACGGGCTAAAACAGGTCGAATCCCATGTTCATGGACAATTCCATCATTCAGGAATGCACCGAAGGCAGGAATGGAGTAACTCAATGATTTCCACCTTTTCCATTTCCGCCAATATTGGAGCCAGGCGAGGACCTTTCTCTGTTCCCATGAGAGCAGCATATGCTACTTTGAATGCACTGCGAGGTGATAGATCAAGGTCTCGAGCGGCTTGTGGGATACTTGCGCCTATGGCTGCTGCTTCCCATTCGCATGCTTCCAGAGCAGCCGTCATATTCGCTAAAATCTTCTTCTCCTCGGCATCCAGCCGTTGAAGCATTTGCTCGTTCGGTTGCTCAAGAATGTTTATTTTCATTTCTCCGGGGAAATGTTTCGATTGAATCCAGTGGCGCATTCGGTTTAATCGGTCTTGCAATTGAGAGGTGACCGAGTCAACCGCACCCGAGGATTGAAGACTTGACCAAACGTCTTCATCGTTCTTTTTCGTTTGAGCCAACAGTGCGAGGTGTCTGAATGTGACGGCAGCCGCATGAGCTTCTTGGCCAGATACCGTACTCGCCATTCGCATGGCTCCGGCAGCATCTTCAATCTGAACGCGTTGACGTCGACTGAGTTCTTCACTGGCGAGTTCGTTCTCGAAATCTCGAGCAGCTAGACGTTCATATTCGTCAGCCAGTGTCACCAGGCCCATGCCTGTGTCGAATTCAATCGCCTTGTTTGGCTTGGATTTCGCAATGAGTAATCGGAGAATTTCCGGTGGGACCAATTCGAGTGCTTCTATTGGCCCTACTGTATTTCCAGTCGAAGAAGACATAGCACCTTGGCCTTTGAGGCTGATCCATTCATACACGAGAGGTTGAGGTGGCTCATGGCCGAGTATTTGGGAAATCTCTCGTCCGGTCGAGTAGGAACCACCCGCAGCGCCATGGTCTTTTCCAAAAGCCTCACACGTGACGCCAATCCATCCCCATTTTGCCGGCCAATCAATTCTCCATGGCAGTTTCCCTTCACCTTTGGTGATGTCCGAGGAACCCGTTTCGCCGTATTCATCTTTCCAATGTACCAATGGATATTCGTATCCAGTCACTTTGACCTTGTCCAATCCTTTCTTCGAATTAAGTGGGCTCCATGGAAACCAATCGTCCGGTAATTCTCGGCTTGAAATGCGCTCAATACATTCTCTTATCTCATCGGCTTTATCGCATGCGACCTTGGAAAGTTCTGCGAAACGTCCGCTTCTATAGGATTCCAGATTGTCGATGAGCCGAGGATTCACACCAATTTCATTGAGCGCTTTCAAAAACGGTTCAAGGAAATGGTTTGCATACGTCCAATTTTCGTTCTCAAAACGTTCCCAGTCTGGACTTCCATCCTCTTTCGGGGCAGGAATTGCGCCGAGTTGGTTTCCAACAAATTGTTCGTAGTCAGATCCAAGGAAATCATAGACTTTCCGAAGCGGATCAGCACTATCAATAATGAAAACGAAATCAACATCGAGGTCTGCATTTCGAGCTGCTCGAGCGATCATGTCTCCGGTAAGGATTTCACGCAGGTGACCTATGTGGAATTCACCACTTGGCGTTATTCCAGTGGATACAATATGCTTCTTTCCTTTGTGGGAGAGAGACTGCGCTGCAACATCTGCCCAGTGCATACTCTCACCTCAAACGGGGACGGCACGAATGATTCCACGCAGCGGAACACCGTTGATTTCATTTCGAGTTGATTTATTGACCAATACGATGGCGAGTCCGACTTCTCCACCGGCGGCACGAATGGAATCAATTGTGCGGCCCATTGTCGTTCCAGTGGAGAGTACATCGTCAACGATGACGACTTTCTTTCCAGCGACTTGTCCATATTTGTTGGAAAGAACACCATGGCCATCGTCTCCATCGACATTGCGATAAATGGTGTATTCTGAGCCTAAACAACGGGCTACTTCGTGCGCAAAGCTGATTCCGTTGATGGAAATTCCGACGATGGTATCGATGTCACTGAGGCCGAGTTCCTCGTCAGCCACATCTGCCATGATTGTGCCAATTGCTGCAATGCGTTCAGGTCGAACGCCGATGCTGCGCCATCCGATTCGGACATCAGTAGGTCTGTCTTTTGATTCGCCACCAGCAAGCAACCAAGAAATAGTGTCTTGCGAAAGGGAGAGTTCGTCCGCAATTTGTTGGGAATTCAAGCCTTCTTTCCTCAGTCCAAACGCTTGGGCACGTAATTCTTCAATACTCGATACCATTGTTCTCAAACGTGGGTAAGGCCACTAACTCATCAACCCTTTGTCTCTCTCGTATGTCGAAGAACCGGATGAACCTCTCCAAAGGCTTCAAGAAAGAGCGATACAGGGCAACACCATGAGCGACTTTGATTACGAGTCCCTGCTCGACCGGGCACGGGAAAACATTCCTCAAGAAATCTCTTCACGTTCGAGATGGCGCTTGCCTGAACCTCAAATCATGATTGAGGGTCAAAACACTATTTTTCGAAACTTCAATGAAGTCGTCTCAATGATGGAGCGAGACGACAATCACGTCTATCAATACCTGTTGAATGAACTTGGAACATCTGGCTCCAGGGACGGACCTCGTGCACGGTTTAAGGGACGGATTCCTCCGAAGAGGATTAAGAAGACGATTGTCAACTACGTCAATTCATTCATCAAGTGCAGTCAATGCTCTGCGCCTGATACGCACTTCATCAAGCAAGACCGAACCACTCTGCTCAAGTGTCAAGCATGCGGCGCAACACGGCCGGTCAAACTCTGATTCATTGGGTTAAATCAAGCATGAGATGCCTGGCGACTTTACCCGTTTTGAGGTGTTCAAGAACATCTTCAATTGATTGTTCATCAGGAAGGGAGTACCATATTCCTTCGGGGTAAACCACACAAGTCGTTCCGAATTCACAGAAGTCGAGACATCCAGATTTCTGTACTCGAACATTTTTGATTCCAGCCTTTTTCGCAGACATTTTCAACATGCGCATGAGGTCAAGACTTCCACGGTTTGAGCAAGACGGTCTTGATGCACCTTCAGGTCGTTCATGTCCGCACACAAACACGTGCCGTTGATAGCCTGGCTCTGTTCGTCCTTTCGGGTCGTTGGGCACAGTGCTCACTCCGGTTTGAGAAATGAGATTTTCTCGGCAAGTTGATAGTCAAGTTCAGTGACTTTTTCTTGGTCGTGGGTGAACAGTTCGATGACGACATACCCCCATCCAAAGTGAATCTCTGGGTGATGGTTTTCATTCTCGGACAGTTCAGATACTGCGTCGACAAATTGTTTTGCAGATGCAAAGTCAAGGAATTTGTACTCAGCCATAAGCCGGCCTTCAATCAGTTCCCAGCCTTTGGGGGCTTCCAAGATCTCATCCCCAAAGATGAGCGTCATCGCTGCCTTGGCTTTCTTTCTCCACCTTTTCGTGGAGTTTCGAGCGTCGCTTCATATCGGCTCTTTCAAACGCAAGAAGAGCTTTGTCGTCGATGTATGCTGGGCGTGTGTGGGCGATTAAAACAATCTGTGCGATAATGTCCCGTGCAAGAAATACAGTTCTCCCATCATCGGTGAGCAGTTCAATGTTGGATTTCCCTGAGGCAAGCAGTCGACCTCTCATCCACGATTCACCATCGGATGGTGTCGAACGTGAATCAAGTAGAATCTCGACTAAATCATCACGGCGAAGACCGTGTCTTCGCTCAAGTAAGTCGCCGTTATGGACATCTTCAAATTTCGTAAGGTCTGGAGAGCCCATGTCTTCCCAAAGGGGTGTTGCCCAGTCAGGGAGCGAGATTTTCTGCTTTTTCTTAGCGGCCATGTACCGTTCAAGAGCCGAGGCTACTTGAACCTCGCTCCTCGACTCCAATGAAACCATTGTTGAAGACAAGTTGAACGGATGTCTTCTTGAAGGGTGGGCGACCGGCTTAGAACGGGGAGAAGGGTATGAAAGTCTCGTGGCGAACACTTCCAACCGTTCTTCTTGAAGAGGAAATTTTGGATAAAGCCTTCTCTCGAGCCAAAAAGGCCGCGGACAGAGTAGACGACTCCGACCGAGTATTCCGTGTTCGCAAGCAAATGAACCGGATGGTCCAAACGGCAGCAGACATCATCTCGACTACTTTTCAAGACATGGTCAACATGTGGCCATCTCTCGACCAATCACCGCAGTTCGATGTTTCTATGATTGATGCATGCGTTGGTTGCGACGATTACCGCCATCACCTTTCGATGCTGCAATGGGGCAGCAAGCAGGTGATCAACATCGCAGGTCAGAACAGCAAGAAGATTGTTCGTACTGGTCGTACAGAATTAATGCATGATGCTCGTCGTGAAGCATATGGGAGAATCTCCTCCATCATGCGCCGAGTGGGCCCTTCATTGGCATGGTTAAGCGAAGCACGTGAAGTTCTCAAGCGCCTACCAACCATCGACCAACTTCTACCGTGCATTGTTGTGTGTGGTGCACCCAACGTTGGAAAATCCGCCTTCATTTCTGCGCTGAGTTCTGGAAACATGGAAGTTAATCATTATCCTTTCACGACGAAACAAATACACGTGGGCCATTTCACTCACCGGCGTTTACAATTCCAACTGGTCGACACGCCTGGTCTTCTTGACCGGCCGCTGGATAAGCGTAACGCCATTGAACTGCAAGCCATTGCCGCTTTGGAAAACATCGGTTCTTTGGTGTTGTTCTTGATGGATGAGAGTGAGGCCTGTGGAACTTCCATTGAAGAGCAGAAGCACCTTCTGGAAGATGTCCAAGAACTCCTACCGGGCACGGACTTGATGGTTGTTACATCGAAGGCTGACCTTCTCACACCTCTTCCCGAGATGTGGGATGAAGTCAATGCAGCCGAACAAGAATGGAGAGATGAAGGCTCGGAAGGTGAGCCACAATTGCCGTTGCTGTACGACCCTCAGGGCAGAGTTACGATGTCTGCAACAGAATTCGTAGGAATGGACTCAATGCGTCTTGAAATTGTCCGCCGCGTTCGAGTTGCTCGTCCAAATAATCCTCTGGAATTACCAGAGGGTTGGTATCGCAGAGACCAATGATTTCACATTTGTTCTACTGGAACGATTCCAAGCCCTTCCATACTGGTTCGCATTAGATTTCGTGCCAGCTCGGAGAGTTGGAAATTAAACACATTCAATTCTCCTTCTTGCAGAATCATACAATCACGGTAAAAAGCGTTGAATGAAGTCGCTAATTGCAACAATTGGTTCGCAAAAAGGTGAGGTCTGCGGTCAGTCACTGCCTTGCTCAGCACATCCTGGTGGACACAGATTGTCCTCAGCAATTCGATCATACCTTTCGGCATGGAGTCCGGTATATCGGCACTGGATTGAGATGCAGCAGCAGTATCGATGCCTGCTTGAACACACTTCCTCGCTATAGAACATGCTCTTGCGTGACTGTACATGATGAATGGTGCTGAGCCACCTTCGAAGGCAAGGGCTTCTTCCCAACGGAACGTGAATCCTTTATCCGGACTCACCTTGATGATGTTAAATCGTACAGCTGACGTTCCAGCGGCCTCTGCAATTTTTTCAACCATTTCCTGTGAGTAATCCGGATGGATATCCCCAACGACGGCAGCGGCTTGGGCCTGCGCTTCTTCCAACAAATCGTCCATGTAAACGACATTCCCTTTGCGGGTTGACATTTTCCCTTCTGGAAGTTTAATGAACGAGTAGAACAAGACATCAGGTACTTTTTCTCCCAGTTCACTGAGCGTCATACCAACTTGCTTTGCTTGCAATTTATGGTCTTCTCCAAGCACATTGATCAAGAGGTCACATTGTTTCCACTTCCAAATGTGGTATGCGATATCCCGTGTGGCATAGAGAGATGAGCCGTCGCCTCTTCTAAAGAAGAACTCCGTTTTTCCTTTCAAGCCACGAGCTCCAAGGTCGAGGAATTCAGCACCGTTGTCTGCAGTCCCATGAATCTCAAACGTCTTGAATTTCTCCATGAGTTCAGCGACATCTCCGTTTGTGACAAACATGGATTCTTTGGTGAATGTATCGAAACCAATTCCCAGCCGTTTCAAAGTCAAGAGCATTCCATCCAATACGGGTTGGTAAGCGTCTTGGAACGCTTGAAGGACGACTTCATCACCGTGTTCACTGGCATGGACCATACGGCCAATTTCCTTCTCAATCTCTTCTTTGTCTGAGCGCTCTTGACGAATTGCTTGAGCCGCTTGGTACCATCGTACTCGTTCATGGTCGGCTTTACCTTGCCATTTCTCGTTTATTGGTTCACGGTCACAGAGCGTTTGTTCAACTTCTGCTTTCCCCAAATGTTCCAGCGCCCATGCAAGAACGCCGACTTGTTTCCCCATGTCGTCCACATAGTATTCGGCACGAACGTTGTTGCCGAAAAGACGGTGCAATCGGACCAATGTGTCGCCCAAAATCGCATTGCGAGCACGTCCAACATGGAACGGACCATTGGGGTTTGCTGATGTATGTTCAATCAGAATGTGGGTGTCATTTGCTGGTTTTTTCCCATAAGCATCTCCTATTCGAATTGCATCGTTCATGACTTGTTGGGCCAACCATGACGGGTTTGCTTTGATGTTGAGGTATCCACCAACGGCGTTGACTTCTCCTATGGCCTGATGCGATGCAAGTGAATCAGCAATTTGTTGAGCGATGTCTACAGGAGATTTACCGAGTTCTTTAGCGAACGGGAAACAAGGAAGCGACAAGTCACCTTGATCGTGCTCACGGGAGCGAACAAGCATGTTTTTCCAATGTTCGTTGGCAACGCCGATAGAGACGAGAACCTGCTCGAGCAACGGTTCGAGTACTTCCCTAAGCATGTACATGAATTCACCTCACATCATTGGGTATCGACAAATACCAGCCAAGCCACCAAATCCATAAAGGAGTTGAGAGCCTTCTTCGGTATCGACTGATATATAGACAACTTCTGTATTGCTTTTCGAAGCCATGGTAATCAATTCATCAATGAGTGGGACATTCTTCAATTCTTTGGCGTTGTCTCCTGAGGCTTTACAAGATGGACAATCTGGTATTGGTTCACTTCGACCAATGCTCACATCCCATTCGTGATTGCATGAACCGCATTGAAGGGTTAGAGAATTCTTTCTCAACGCTTCAGAGATGAGAAGTCTTCCGACTGCACCTTGGTCGAGTGCTTGTCGAACCATCTTTTCACCGTAGGTGGCTTTCGGTGCTGACTTCACGAGTTCTCCCAAGAACACATTCATCACTTGCCGTTCTGCGTCAAGTTCGATTTCACCCATCATTGCGCCAGCGTTTTCGACCAATTCACGAACCCCGCTGTCGTTTGAATAACCAACGTCAAATGTAGTTTTGGCTATTTTCTTCGCTATTTCGTGATGGAAATAATCGTTTTTCACGACGAAATCTTTGGTCGCCCCAGGTCCTCCAACGATGATCGCTTGGATGTCTTCGAGGTTTGGCAGCCAATACGATGAAGCGTGTTCGGTAGCTCGTTTGAAGAAATTGTGAGCCGCTTCTTCGATGAGCCGTTCGAAACGTTGAGCAGACTGACCACCTTGACGGTGCTTGCCCATGATGTTTGAGACCAGGTGTTCTTGGACGTGGATTCTTTTACCCGATGCAATTCCAAACGCTGCCTCAGAACGGTCGATGACAAACAGTCCGTACGACTTCTTGTCGACCAACATATCCTCTAGTTGGGTTAATTCAAACACTGAGTCGCAACGGTAACGGAAGGAAATCAAAGGTTGTGGAGGTTCTTCAACAACAACATTGATCATTCGATTTTTATTGTTACCGATGATAATTGAGCCGACGAATAAAGCGATTCCGTTTTCGCCTGCATTCTTGTACTTCGAAAGCGTTGAAAGTGCAGATTCAATAGCTCCTTGTACATTCTTCCGCGTACCTTTTGACTTGATGTTGGCGGCTTGGCCGTGTTCGTTTTGCAGAAGTGAACGGGCATCGGAGACTTGTCGGTCGGGTGGAATAATGATGGTCACCAGTTCTGTGCCGAACCCCTTCATTTCACGCAGGTCTTCAAGCGCCATCTTAAGTCGAAGTCTGCGCGTTGCTAGAACTGCTTCGTCAGACATAGGGTGGCCTCAACCTAACGGCACCGTTGAGGGGTCTTCAACTCTCTTATGCCGCCGAATCATTTCGACAGAAGTTTTTGCTTGCAGGATGTGCTTGCTCGGTCTTTTCACAGGGATAGTCTCAAAGTATGGACGCGAGAGGGTTGTTTGATGACCCGTCGCCAAGTTGTTGCTCTAGGAGGTAGTCTACTGCGGCCGGAAGAATCGGAACAGCGAACGGCATGGTTTGGGCAGTTACGCCAACTGGCCGTTCACATCGAAGGTAACGGTCGCCATCTTGGGATTGTTGTTGGAGGCGGTCTTCCCGCCCGGGAAGGTATTGATTTGGCAAAGACCATGGTGAGTGATGCACACCGACTCGATGAAGTAGGTATTGCAGCAACTCGACTTAATGCGACCATCATTCAACAAGTTCTTCTCGACATCGGCTGCGATGTGGCACCAGTCATACCAACCTCTACTCAGCAAGCAGCGGAACTTTTGGACCAACACCATTTGGTCATTATGGGCGGTACCACTCCCGGTCATACGACCGATGCTGTCGCTGTGGCATTCGCACGGGACGCTGGCGCAGGGCACTGCATCATCGCCACGAACGTGTCGCATGTCTTTGACAAAGACCCACGAAAGCATGATGATGCTGAATCATTCAGTACGATGACGTTTGACCAATTGGCAGAAATAACTGGGATTGGAGAACCTCTTTCCCCTGGTGCTTCAGCAGTTATCGACCCCGTTGCAGTTGGTTGGGCAAAAGACGCAGCAATTACACTCGCAGTTCTTGATGGAAGGGATACGCTGCGCCTTGAACAGGCGTTGGACGGCCAATCGTTTGAGGGCACATTGATTCAATGAGGTGAACAAATGGTAGATGCATCAAAAGTCAAAGAAAACATTGCGAAGATGACCAACAAGGCTCGAGGTTCGCTCTCGACTGGGAAAGTGCAACCCCACAAACACTGCCGCGTTTGTTTTACGCCCATCAAAATGTCCGCTGAACCTCGAGTTTGTAAAGACCAAGAGTGCATTGATAAGAACAGTCGAGATGAAAGAAATCAGAAACAAATGCGAATTTGGATGTTTGTGTTCCTTGGTTTGTTTGCCTTCAGTTTTGTAGGACCAATTGTGCTTCGATCACTTTGATTCGTTGCCTTCAGCGTTTTCGAATTCATCCATCATAGCTTGAGGCTGCTGTTCACCGAGTGAATCGACACGGGATACGGCTTTCATTTGGTCTCCAATTTTGAACAATTCACTGAACGCTTCTTCGATGTCCTTCGCTTGTTTGAGGAATCGAATCGGTGGCCAACCGCAGTCGATGACTCCGGGTTCTACCGTACTTTCCTCGACCCAAGCAGCGCAAGCATCACCGTGGCAAAGTGCAGAGAAGTTATCTAAATCCAACCAAAACGTGCGTCGTCCACAAACTGGACAGTCTTTGCACTCCATTGTCGAGAGTACGGTGATACCGTTTTCTCCAATGACGTCGATGTCCCACACAACTACTGAAGAGGACACCAGCAGCATTTGGTCGCTTTTTTTGAGAAAACTACGGAGGACTTGCCATGCTGTCTCTTCACTCGAGAAACAACCGAGGGCGATTGAACCTCCACCTTCCTCGATAGCAGACGGTACAAACACGCGTTGAACTTCATCCGCCATGAGGTACCGTGGCTGTTGTTGTGTTTCAAGGCTCGCTCAGTTTCGACTCCATTCGAGTTCAACAACTGCTAATCCACCTGGATGCGGCAGTGGGGCATCTGGTTTTTCTATTCGAACATGAATGGTTGCGACGTTGGATTTTAATTTCAGGATTTTAGCAACACGATTGGCCATAGTTTCCAACAGGAGGATGGGCCTTTCTGACTTTAACATCACTTCGTCTATAGCGATTTGAATGTCGGCATAATTCAATGTGTTCTCGAGATTCTCCTCGATGGGTTGTTCAGTCAGTGTCGTCCATACACTGAATACAAACGGTTGTTCGTTTTCATGCTCATAGCTAAAGTATCCATGTTTTGCCATGACCGTGTAGGATTCTAAGGCTACGCGAAACGTCATCCAATCACCTATTCGTCTCTCTCGTGAACCCATATCAGATGATATCCAAATTGGGTTTTTACCGGTTCAGATACGCTTGCAACTGGAATACTCCATACTGCTTCTTCGAATTCTCGAACCATTTGTCCCTTGCGAAACCAGCCGAGGTCTCCTCCTTTTTGGCTTGACGGACAGGAACTCTTCTTGCGTGCAAGTTTCTGAAAATCTTTCAACTTGTTCACCTTGTCTTTTATTTGAACAGCCTCAGATTTGGATGTGACCAAAATATGAGATGCCCATGCACTGGGAGCGACCATGCACAAGCCACTTGCTTCAGTTATTGAAAGTCTCGCTATCAAGCATCTAGGTCGTAGGCAAGCAACCGCATGTAAGTCCCATACACAGTCGTTGAAACAGCCAGTGATTCTTCATTGAATCGATCCATGGTGTCGAGGTACGTGTGGTATTCCCAACTGCCGCTGCCGTAACACACAACTGCTCGTCCGTTCTTGCCACCCAAGTCATAGACAAAAGGACAGTGATCGGAATTGCACGGCATTTGGTCGGGTTCGCCTTGCGCTCCATCAAGTAAACTGAATTGAATATCGTATTTGTCAGCAATCTCACTTCTTTCCTGTTTGTAGAGGTCAGTAATTCGCACGATGTGCCCATAATCGTCTTGGTTGTTGGTGAACAATGTTAGTGAATTGCCACGGTTTGCAAAATCTGCGTCGACGTGGTTCATGTCGAGGTTAATGTACAGTCTCAAATTATCGCGCAGACTGGATTGCATCTGCTCAACATATGCTCGGCTCCCCCACAGGCCTTCTTCTTCACCGCCCCATGTACAGAATCGAATCGTACGCTCTGGCGTTCCGGTTTCATTGATGACTTCAGCAATTTGTCGAGCCATCTCAAGGATGCTTGCGCTTCCAGAGGAATCATCCACTGCGCCTTGTGCATGGTAGACAGTATCGTGGTGACCACCGGCGATCACGACTTCAGAGGTACGACCTTGAATACTACCGCAGGGCACATAGATGGTCCTTTCTTGGTCGTTGGTGACGTCTATGATGAGTTCTATAGAAGCAGGCTCACTTGAGTTGATGACCATTGCTTCAAAAATATCTCCAGCATCTTTTGACATCGAGATAAACGGGATGTCTGTTGGAAGGCTTCCACCGTTTGCCTCAACCAAGGCGTCGTAGTTTGTCCCCTTGAAAATCGGTACGCAATCGTTGCCCTCAATTTTTCCGCACTGGTAGTTTTTGTTGACGCTGATGAGTCCTGCCAGGTCGTTGATTGCAGCATTGCTGTACAATTCTGTGTTTCCAACCTTGGAACTGTCACCTCGAACATAGCCGATGGTTCCAGTCGCTGTTTGCCACAATGCTTCATCGGTTCCGTTACCCAAGTCCGTGACTATGATGTCTTCATTGAACATGTATTCGGATTGGCCTGAGAATCCCTGAATGACATAATCAGAGCGGTGTTGGAAAGGCGTCACTTGAGAGCCGGCCGCAAAAAACCCTTCACAGGGTGAGCTATCGCCTAACACACCACGGACACAGAGTCTAAAACTGGGTTCAGAATTCACATGATGCATTGGCACTTGAAACTCGTTGTTTTCGGGTGTGTATCCCATGTCTTGCAACTTGCCAAGTATGTATTGTGAGGTATTTGTTTCCTCAATTGTTCCACTCATTCGACCTTCCCAATCTGGATGTCCAAGGTTAACAAGGTCTTGAGCGAAATTTCGAGTTTGGTCTTGGTCAAAATCAATCAATTCATAATCGTACTGACGTTCAAAACCTAACCAAGTCGGCTTGAAAACGAGAATTGTTGCTGTAACCATGATGACAGCCATTGCAATAGCGATAAGAGCGCCAACGTTGAGGGGCCCGTAGACTTGAACACCCAATCGTTGTTTGAACGTTAAGTCGCCTGCTTGTTCCTCCTCGTCTTCGAGATTAACGGTTCTTTCTGAGGGGAATGCACCGTCCAAGATCTGTTTTGTTTCTGATGAAGATTCGCTGAGCCGAGCGATTAAATCCGCCTTGCGTCCACTGACAGGTAATCCTTTACTGCGCAGCATTTCTTTGAGTTCTGCGACGGAATTCTGGGACAGTTGCGTCTCGTCCATATATCTCTCAACCGGTTATGGTTCAAGAATGCCTTGGTTGAAAGTTCAGTCGATTTCGTCGCCCGTCCAACGTGTGCCGAGTTTGTGCTCAATACCAATATGGTCGAGGATTCTAGCGACGACAAAGTCGACCATATCATCGATGGTTTTCGGATGGTTGTAAAAACCGGGAGATGCAGGGATTACAATTGCTCCCCACTGCGATAATTTGTGCATGTTCTCAAGGTGTACGGTTGCATAAGGTGCTTCGCGAGGTACGATGATGAGTTTTCTGCGCTCCTTGAGAGCAACAATGGCTGAACGAGTGATGAGATTATCACCGATTCCTGCGCCGAGCTTACCGAGGGTGGTGCCGGAACAAGGGCACAGTACGACTGCATCGATGTTCGCAGAGCCAGAAGCCGATTTAGCGCCGATGTTCTTGTCGTTCTCCAGCAATGCTCCGGTCTGTTCAGAAAGTTCTTCTTTTGTGGTATTGCATTCGTGCTTGAGTGTAATTTCTCCAGCATTGGTAACAACCAATCGGACTGGAATCTTTTTCGAGGTTAGTACCTCAACCAAGCGTTGACCATAAATGGCACCGGATGCTCCGGAGATTCCTACAACGACTTCGCCCATGTTGCAAGGTAAGGGTTCTGCCTTTTATGCACTTGTTTTCACAATGACCCTTTCGTGTTCGAAATCCTCTATAGAACGATGCTAATGGATTCTCTCACGGCCTATGGATTCAAACATGGTGGCATAGAGTGCTTCGAGCAGTTCCTCTCGCTGAACGTGAAAACCTTCTCCAGCCAGTGAAGTGGTGGTGTTTTCATCTAACCCGCACCCAGCAAGCATTTCGACGCGACCTTTTGGAGTGTCATAGTTGATGGTAAAACCGTGACGAGAAGTCCAACGCAAAAAGGAGAGGCCGATGCTCGAGATTTTCTTTTCATTGACCCATACGCCTTGCATTCTTTGGTCCAGATGCCCCTCTATATTGCATTTTTTCAGTGCCTTGAGAATCCATAATTCGAGTAAAGAGATTACAGCAGCGACTGAAACTTCCCCCTCAAGGTCCCATTTGAATATTGGATAAGCCACAATTTGGCCTTCACCGTGCCAGGTGAGTCCGCCACCTCTGTCCACCGGATACGATGCATAACCTTCAGGCGGTGCAATGCCATCATGGCGGGCACGCGGTCCTACTGTGACTATTTCCGGGTGCTCAAGTATGAGTAAGGTGTCGTTGATTTCATCGTTTATTCTCTGCTTTTGCAACTCTTTCATCAATTCAAGTGCATCAGCGTAGGGTACACTGCCCAACAAGCGGACATCGACGCCTCGCTCTCCGCTCATGTGCATTCCAGTCGGAACTGTAGCATCAATTCATGCCTCGTTAGAATTTGCCGGTTGAACCGAATCCGCCAACACCACGCTCAGTTTGACCAAGTTGTTCCATGCTCGTTTCTTGAATCGTGACCAGTGGTACAGGAGCAAAAAGCAGTTGTGCAACTCGTTCTCCTTTTGCCACGATGAATTCCTTTCCTTCTCCGATCCATGTCGCTAAAACCATCAGTTCTCCACGGTAATCAGAATCAATGGTACCGATACCGTTTGGCATGATCATGCCCTTTTTTCCAAGCGAGGAGCGACATCGGATCTGCCCTTCCCATCCTTCTGGAATGGCTACAGCAAGTCCAGTTCGAATCATGGAACTTTTTTGTTTGGTGACCCTTGTCTCTTCAAGTGCATACAAATCCCAACCAGCAGCTTGCGGAGAGCCTTGGGTCGGAAGTCGTGCTTCATCGTCGAGCCGGGCAAATTGAACGTTAAGTCGGACTCTATCCATGCATCAACGAATGAAAGACGGCTTTTGAGAATTGTTGTTGGAATCTTTGTATTTACTGCTGGTGCATGGCGGCGTTGCTTATGCCTCTAGCAAAGGGTAGCGTCTAAAATGACCCACGCAAAACCCATTGCAAAATCTACAATATATCGTTTCATTCAACTTCAACGGTGATGTTATCCAATACTTCATTGGTGTCGGAGTTTACCAACGTAATGGAAATTTCG
>Ga0206123_10000060_pt1 | contig 91894 bp, 81 predicted proteins | sample Helgoland_Spring_2_FD_160086 | JGI IMG/M metagenome (GOLD analysis project Ga0206123, IMG submission 160086) | Pelagic subsurface seawater microbial communities from Kabeltonne, Helgoland, North Sea - Helgoland_Spring_Bloom_20160316_1 | ecosystem: Environmental > Aquatic > Marine > Epipelagic ...
TCCCATTCCGAACAGAGAAGTTAAGCCCGTCCGCGCTGATGGTACTGCCGTAACAGGTGGGAGAGTAAGTCGTTGCCAGACTTTATCAAGGCCCTTAGGAAACTAAGGGCTTTTTTTATGACCTATTCTATTTAGGAGTACTATCTTTATCCTATGAGAATGATTGATTTGAACTGTGATATAGGTGAAGGCTTTGGAAACTATATAGCTGGACCCGATGCCTCGCTCTTAAAACATATCAGTAGTTGCAGTATTGCCTGTGGTTATCATGCAGGAGATCCGTTGATCATTCAAAGTACGATAAAAGAAGCGCTTAAGCGAAATATAAGTATTGGTGCACATCCTTCTTATCCTGATCGTCAAGGTTTTGGTAGGCGCTCTATGCGTTTAAATGCTAAAGAACATTTCGCCTTTGTATTGTACCAGGTATCAGCTATCAAAGGGATGGTTGAAAGTCAAGGGGGCCAACTCAAGCACGTTAAGCCTCATGGAGCATTGTACAATGATGCGGCCTTAGATGAGAATATCACCCGAAATATATATGAAGCTATCGCCTCCATTGATGAGGGCCTATGTGTTTATGGATTGTCTAATACAGCTCATGAGCATGTGGCCAATGAATTGGGGATTTCTTTTATTTCAGAGGCGTTTGCCGATAGAAAGTATCATTCAGACGGTACCCTTGTCGCTAGATTCAATTCAGCATCTATATTTGAAAATACCGAAGAGGTGATTCAACAAGTGATGTCGTTAATTCATTCTCAGGAGGTTGAAAGTATAGAAGGTCAAAAAGTCAATATTCCTGCAAAAACTATCTGTTTTCATGGAGATCATCCGCAGACGTTGCCAATACTAAAGGAGGTACATAAGACTCTATTGGAGGCCAATATTGAGATCAAGCTTAGCATTTGATGGGTAGTATAAAATGGCGATATTTAGGTGAAGATGCTATTGAAATTTCAGATATCTCATCGAGTATCCATGTTCAGTTAGGCCTCAGAGATTATTTAAAAGGCTTCCCGGAATTGGGGATTGCCTCTTTTATGCTTACCGATAAAACCCTTACTCTTATTTCGCAGAAATGTGGCTTTATGTCTGTATCGCATATTATTGATCGAGTGGCAGTCTACCAACATAAGGTGAATGAAAATGTGAGACTACCTTTGCGTATTATTCCGATATGCTATGACGAAGCGTTTGCTTTAGATCAGCGAAAACTGGAGGATATTTGTAAATTGGATTATGAGGAGATTATAGCTTTACATTTAAATGCGGAATATACGGTAGCGATGTTTGGTTTTATGCCTGGATTTCCCTACCTCAATGGACTTCCCTTGTCATTGTCTATTCCACGTTTAAAAATCCCTAGAAAAATCATACCCAAAGGATCGGTGGCCATTGCCAACGAGATGTGCGGTATTTACCCCAATCAGACTCCCGGCGGCTGGCATATTATCGGTCGCTCTCCTTTATCTTTATTTGATCCATCGAAGGATGTAATGCCTTTGAACTTAGGACAAAGAGTCAAATTTGAGCGTATTTTAAAAAAGGATTTTGATGGAATTACCTTTAATTAGAATAATTAATAGTGGGAATTTAAGTACGCTACAAGCTGTTTGCCGTTTTGGTTTTAGCGATTTTGGGATACCTAAGTCAGGATTTCAGGATAGCATCAGTGCCTATTTGGCCAATTGGTTGGTGGGAAATAAGAGGTTTAATACACTCATAGAGAGTTATGCAAATTATTTTGAGTTTGAGGTAATTAATGATTGTAGTATGGGCGTACAAGGAGCCTGTTCTGAAATCAGAATCAACGGTCAATCAGTATCCTTGGATCAAGCACACCATCTCAGAGTTAATGATCGTATTCAGCTATTCAATAACACCCATGGTGCCATTTTATACCTTGCTATGTCTGGGGGTTTTACCGCAACCGAAGTGTTGGGGAGTAAAGCTACAGATACCGCTAATGGGCTGGGGGGATTGAACGGATTACCATTAGCATCACAGGATATTCTGAAGGGATCAAGGTTCAATATGCCGAGGCAGACGCGCAGCATTCCAAAAGGCCTTTCTTCTCGTGGATATTTTTCTAAAAATGTTACGGTACATGTGATCGCTGGACCAGAGGCCTATTTATTTACTAAAGAGATTATTGATAATTTTTATTCGTATGCTTTTTTGTTATCAGCGGAAATCAGTCGTGTCGGTTATCGCTTGACAGGGTATCCTATTCATGCGGATTCCTATAATATCCCTTCCAAAACAGTATTACCAGGAACGATTCAAATACCACCTTCGGGTGATCCTATTATTTTGATGGCCGATGGTCCGGTTACGGGAGGCTATCCCAGAATGGGAGTAGTAGCCAGGGTAGATCAGCCTATTTTGGCTCAATTACGTCCGGGTGGCCGGGTGAGATTTCTTGCTTGCCTTCCTGAAGAGGCCCGACTTAGAGAGGCCAATCAACGTCAATGGATTGAGGAACTTTACCATAAAAAAACGGAAAGATAAAGTCCCTTCCGTTTCACTTATTTCTTAAAAGATTCAGAACTATTCCTTTTTGTTCTTGTCACTTCCAGCGATTGAATTCCGCATATCCGTATCGGCTTCAATATTTTGAAATTTATAATAATCCATGAGACCAAGCTGACCCTTTTTAAAAGCCTCAGCAATAGCCATCGGGATGGCCGCCTCCGCTTCAATGACTTTGGCTCGGGCTTCTTGTGCTTTTGCAGTCATTTCTTGTTCCAAGGCAACCGCCATGGCCCGACGCTCTTCCGCTTTTGCCTCAGCCACCCTAAGGTCAGCCGCTGCCTGATCGGTTTGTAGCTTAGCCCCAATGTTGGTGCCCACATCTACGTCTGCGATGTCAATTGACAATATCTCGAATGCGGTTCCTGCATCTAAACCACGTCCCAAGACCAGCTTTGAAATTTTATCTGGATCTTGTAAAACTTCTTTGTGTGAAGCGGCAGAACCAACGGAGGTTACAATACCTTCACCTACACGTGCCAAAATAGTTTCTTCACCAGCACCTCCCACCAATTGTTGAATATTGGCGCGTATCGTAACCCTGGCCTTTGCCATGAGCTGAATACCATCAGCTGCTACTGCTGCTACAGATGGGGTATTGATTACTTTCGGGTTGACAGATATCTGAACGGCTTCAAATACATCACGCCCAGCCAAATCGATGGCTGTAGCCTGACGGAACGTAAGATTAATATTCGCTTTTTCAGCCGAGATTAAAGCCTTGATGACTAAGGGAACATCTCCACCGGCTAAATAATGCGTTTCTAAATCGGAGGATCTCATTTGCCGTTTGATTTTAGAAACTTCATCCTCAAGCGTCAATCCTGCTTTGGTAGCTGTAATCATTTGATTCACAATAATGGAAGGGGGTACTTTACGTATCCTCATGAAAATGAGCTCGAGGAGTCCCACACGGACACCAGAAAAAATGGCCGTAATCCATAAATTAATGGGGACAAAATAAAAAAATACAAGAACGCCTACAATGACGGCAATGATGCTAATAATTAATCCTAAGCTACTTACCATATTTTAAATATTGAGTTGAACATAAACTTTACTGTGATCGATTTTTATAATTGTTATTTTCTGTCCACTGGATAAAAAATCTCCTTTAGTACGAACTTCAATTTCTTCATTTTCAAAAAGAGCTTTACCCACGGGTTTTAAGTCAGAGGTAGCCAGACCAACATTCCCAACTTTTAAATTTATACCAATCGATTCATTGACCTTGCTGGTCATGGTCCCTCTCAAGGAGAACTTCTCCCAGGGTTGCGCTTTTAAGCCATACATAAAACTGGATATAACAGTGATCAAGGAAATTCCCAAGATGAAAAAACCAATGGAAGTTCCAAAATACTCAAACCCCAGATAAATCCCAAAACCTAAACAAATAGCCCCACCAATTCCCGCAAAGGTGGTACCCGGAATAAATATGACTTCAATGATAAGAAGCGATATTCCAAATACAATTAATATTAAAATTATAATCCAATCCAAATTAATAAGCTTTTGCAAACAATACTCTCTTCGTAGACGGATTACCAGTCACCATACATTTTCCCGATTCTTCATTACCCCCTAAAGGTATACAACGGATGGTAGCTTTTGTCTCTTCTTTGATTTTATTTTCTGTTTCTCGGGTGCCATCCCAGTGGGCATAAACAAACCCTCCTTTGTTTTCTAGCAATGCTTTAAACTCAGCATAAGTATCTGCTTGATAGGTATTTTGCTCTTTAAAATGTTGGGCCTTATTATAAATATTAGACTGAATCTTTGTTAATAAAGATTGAATTTTGTCTTCAATCCCATCCATAGGATAACTCTTTTTTTCTTTGGTATCTCGTCTAGCTATTTCCAACGTTCCACTATCTAAATCTTTCGGCCCAATAGCGATACGTAAGGGAACTCCTTTGAGCTCATATTCAGCAAATTTCCATCCAGGCTTGTGAGTGTCTCGACAATCAAATTTAACGCTGATGCCTTTCGAAATGAGGGAGTTGCGAATTTTATCTACTTTTTGGGCGATCTCTTCCAATTGTTCCTCTTCTTTGTAGATAGGGATGATCACGACTTGAATGGGAGCTAAATTTGGTGGAAGTACCAAACCATTATCATCACTGTGTGCCATAATGAGTGCGCCCATCAGCCGCGTACTTACCCCCCAAGAGGTCCCCCAGACTAAGTCTTCTTTGCCTTCCTTGTTCGTGAATTTAACATTAAAAGCTTTGGCGAAATTTTGACCTAAAAAATGAGAAGTACCTGCTTGCAGCGCTTTACCATCTTGCATCAAAGCTTCAATGCAATAAGTATCCACCGCTCCTGCAAATCGTTCACTTTCAGATTTAACTCCCTTAATCACAGGTAAGGCCATATATTTTTCAGCAAAATCAGCATAAACATCTAGCATTTGTTTGGTTTCAGAGACGGCTTCTGCTTGAGTAGCATGGGCTGTATGCCCTTCTTGCCATAAAAACTCGGCGGTTCTTAAAAAAAGGCGGGTTCGCATTTCCCATCGGACAACGTTGGCCCATTGATTAATTAACAAAGGGAGGTCACGATAGGATTGAATCCAGTCTTTATACGTATCCCAAATGACCGTTTCAGAGGTAGGACGAACGATTAATTCTTCTTCTAATTTGGCGTCTGGATCTACGACTAATCCTTTGCCATTTTTATCATTTTTTAATCTGTAGTGGGTGACTACCGCGCATTCTTTGGCAAATCCTTCGACATGATCTGCTTCCTTGCTGATATATGATTTCGGGATAAAAAGTGGGAAATAAGCATTTTCATGTCCTGTATTTTTGAACATGATATCCAGTTGTTGTTGCATTTTTTCCCAAATAGAAAATCCATAGGGTTTAATAATCATACAGCCTCTGACAGGTGAATTCTCTGCTAATCCTGCCTTTTTAACCAATTCATTGTACCATAATGAATAATCTTCTGCTCTGCTTGGTATTGCTTTTGGCATTTATTTTTGAGTTTGGTATAGTAATTGCAATGATATTAATTGAAGTCACAATTTAAAAAGTTCAAATATAGCTTTTTGATGATTGAAACTTGGTTAGGATTGATTAAATTTAAAAAATTACAGTTATGGAGAAATATACAAAAAGTTCCGGAATATTTTTATTTGTTTTCATTCTTTCAATTTTCAATACCATCTTCGCTCAGGAATATGATGACATGTATTTTACGAAGGCAGATAGAAAGCAAACAGATTTCAACCTGAAAGCAAATCGTGGGGATGCCAAGAGGGCTATATCAGCTTTTGAAGATGACCATTTGGAGGAAGTTTATTTAGATAAAAACATAAATCCTGAATACATAGCAAAGTATCAAGTCCAAACAGATAAAAAGTCATCAAGACGAAACCAAGAGGTAGATTATTATCCTGAAACTACCTCTAATAATTTTTCAAGTACCAGTGGTTATTTCAATAATTATGGGCGTCAAGCTATCAGCTATACCCCAGCTGCATTTAACATTAATGTTGTTAGTTCGTTTGGATTTTCAGGATTTAATAATCGATTTTTGTACGACTATGATCCATTTGGTAATGTTTGGATGAGTGATTTTTACAGTCCTTATGATCCCTTTGGCTATGGTTTTTCAAGATCTTTTTACAGTCCTTATGATCCCTTTGGCTATGGTTTTTCACGACCTTTTTACTCATATGGATTTAACAGTGCTTATAACTATTCAAATGTACGTGCCTTTAACAATTATTATTGTCCACCTGCTTACAGCTACAATACAGGTTACAATTCCGTAGTTTTGGCGGAAGGCTACCAAGAAGTGCGCAGAGCCAAGGTGATTGGACCCAGAGGATTAGGAGGATCTAAGGACGTAGTTAGGGGGGGTATTAATGAATCTAGATCTACAGATTTAAATAGAAGATTAAGTAGTACAAATGTTCGCTCCACTTCATCAAGGGTAGCAGATTTTGGAAATCAAAAATCTCAAAATGAATACTTTGATCGATCCGTTAGCAGAGAAAGAACCAATGAATCCTTTACCAGATCCAATTCGGTTGAAACCCAAAGTCGAAGCAATCCGGTACATTATGCTACCAATTTGAATCGCAGCACTACGACCGTGAGTAAGGAGCGGTCAACAGTTATTGAAAATAACAGGGGAATAAATACAAAAATAAATTCGGCAAGGCGTTACAGTACAACGAATATGCCTGAGCGCAGTGGTGACTTTAACTTGCCTACCAGCGGGAATACGAGAAATAGTTATCAAAAGATAGAAACACAGTACTCGTCAGGCTCAGTCTCTTCTGGATTTAAAGCAAATTCAACAAGTACCTCTTCGACCTCGAGATCTTATGCGCCTTCGAACAACAATTCTTCGGGTTCTTCTAGGAGTTACAGGGCACCTAGTTCTCCGGGAAGTCGTTTCTCTGGAAGTTCTTCAGGAAGTAGATCTTCGGGAGTCAGTTCTTCAAGATCGAATAAAAATTAAATTTTAACTCTAGACCTAATATGGATAGATTAAATTATTTCTTGGTCGGGATATTTATGTGCTCTTTTTTCAGTACTAAGGCCCAGTTTGGCTATTACGAACAAGCCTTACAATTCAGTCAAACTTCGTTTGGGGGCACGGCAAGAATTCAGGGTATCGGTGGTGCACAGGTAGCATTAGGTGGGGACTTGAGCCATGCTAGTTCTAATCCGGCAGGTTTGGGATTTTATAATCGAGGGGCGTTTTCGATCACACCAAGATTAAATTTTCATAAAACCGAGTCTGATTATTTAAAGCAATCTAATCTGGATAAAAAAATAAACTTTAACATCGCCCAGCTGGGGTTGTCTTTTTATTTTGGAGATGGAGCTGTTGCTACCCAACCGATCAGAGGGAGTTCCTTTGCCATTACCGTGGATCAAGTAAATAATTTTTATAATGAGACCTATTATAAAGGCGAAAATTATGATAATTCATATATCAATACTGTGGTAGAAAACCAATTTGATGACCCCACATTAACGTCAACTTTTTACGATCAGTTTTTAATCAATCCTCATCCAAATAATTACGAATTTTATCCAGGCTTTGAAGAACTCGTTGGTTTTGATACGATCCCTAATTATCCAGGGTACAGTAGCCCGTTTGAATTCAGCAGACCCACTCAGAGTAATAGTATTGTGACCGAGGGTAGCCAATATGCTATTAATTTTGCTTACGGGGCTAATTACATGGATTGGCTTTATTTTGGGGCAAGTTTGTCTTTGAATTCACTTGATTATAAAAAAGTGGAAAATTATAATGAGTTTGATTATTTCTATTACGAACAAGATGGGACTTTAACATCTGAAGATGCGCTGGATAATATCACCATACGAAATCAGTTATCTATAGTTGGAACGGGAGCGGGAGCTAATTTTGGAATCATTGTTAGGCCTTTGTCCCATCTGATATTGGGTTTGTCCTATGTGACACCCAGCTTTATGCGACTTGATGAAGAATTTTTCACTGATATAAGTACGAATTACTTTGATAACTATGACTATGTTTCGGTCACTTTTGATACTGAAGACATAGACGATGACCCTCAAACTAGATTTGTTGAGAATACGTCTGAATTGGCTTTTTTCGAAGAATTAGGTGATATTTTCGTATCAAATTATACCTTGACTACCCCAGGAAAATTTAATATTGGACTCTCGTATTTTTTTGGAAAAAATGGCTTTATAACTGGAGAAGTTGAATTTAAAGATTACAGCAACCTTTTCCTTAATGGAAAGGATTTTGACCTATCTGAAGACAATCAAGAAATTAAGAAACGCTATAAATCAGTGCTCAATTATCGGTTAGGGGCAGAATACAAAATAGGTAGATTTCAGTTCAGGGGGGGCTATGGATTTCAAGAGGATCCTTACACATCTTCAAATTATAATAGAAACACGGATCAATTCAGCATAGGATTTGGATATCGAGAAGCTGACTTTTTTATTGATTTTGCCCTTACGCACCAACGTATGAAAAGGTACGTTTCACCCTATTATATAGAAGTGAATCAACCGATTGCAAAGCTTTCTGACTATCAGACGACAGCTTTACTTACCTTTGGATTGAATTTTTAAATAGGATTGAATTTCTAACACTTGTTTAGCCTGATTTCCTGGTTCACCAAATATGATCTGTGCTTGGTTATAATATTGTATTCTTTCGACCCGCATTTGGGTAATGGTTTTTTCTAAATTTTTGTTTTTTAGGATTGGGCGGTTATGATTTTTCGCTAGTCTTTTTACAATAGTAGCCACACATGTGTCAAGAAAAACGGTAAGACCTGCTGTATTCATTCTGCTCATATTGTCATAAAAACAAGGTGTACCTCCTCCACATGAGAGAATGTCACTACTGGATTTCTCCAGTAACTCTTGAAGGGCATTTCTTTCTATTTCTCTGAAATATGCCTCGCCATATATTTCAAAAAGAGCATTGATACTTTTGTTGTTTTTTGACTCAATCAGTTGATCTAAATCTACATGATTAAGATTAAGTGCGGAGGCAAGAGATTTTCCAAAGGTGCTTTTACCGGATCCTGGTAGTCCAATCAAGAAGATAGGTTTCATCAGAGGAGATGCTGAATTTCCGAGGCACTTGGCGTCGCATTATAATGCCATTTACCCACAACAACTCCAGTTTTAAGTAGGACAATTCCTGGACTCGACCGAACAATGGTTTTGAGGACCGTGGCATCTGTAAAGAAAAAAGGGAATTGCCATTGAGTTTGCTTACTGAACTCTTGATAGTCGTCTTGCGAAGAAGAGGTAAGGACCCAAGTAGCGGCATTTTTGAGCTCGAGGCCAAGGGTCTTGATTTCTTCAGTTTTGTTTGGATTTGTTTTTTCGATACTTTGTATGATGATCAATAACTTATTGCCTCTGAATAATTCACTGGTATATTCAATATCATCTTTCCAAACGGCTAAATCTGTAATCTTAGGTTGTACTTCGGGGTTAGTGATGACCATTTCTTTGAATTCATAACTATTATCTGTTGGGTAATCTTTGAACCTAAACTCAGTACCTTCCTTTTCCATTACATACTCATAGACGAGTTCGGCAGAGGGCTCCATGAGGGCAGGGAGGTCATTGCCTATGGCATAGGAGCGAAAGTCAATAAAGGGTAGGTTTCTTATGGCTACTATGGCTGCTATGACCAAAAATCCAGTAGCTCCATAAACTGCGATGCTACCTTTTTTTACATCAAATAAGGCCGTGTAGGAATCGCGATTGATGAAAATTAACGTAATGAAGAAACAGAGGATAATATCTTTGGTAAAAGATTCCCAAGGCGTTAATTTTATAGCATCTCCAAAGCATCCACAATCTGTTACTTTATTAAAGTAAGCTGAATAAAAAGTCAAAAAGGTAAAAAAAACAATCATCACAAGAAGGGCCCAAGCGGTTTCTTTGACCTTAAATCCCAACAAGAGGGCAAGACCTAGGGCTACCTCTAAGACGCTAAGGAATACGGATAGAAACAAAGAGGCTGGGATGAAATATTCAAAAAATGTAGCAAAGTCATAGGCAAATACCTCGAAATATTCTTCTAATTTGATGGCCGTACCGACGGGATCATTCACTTTAATAAGGCCAGAAAAAATAAATAATCCCCCGACAAAATATCTTGAAAATTCTTTTAATACATTCATTTTAATAGGTGCTAAATAGGTGCGAATTTATTTATTCATTTATTTTTATTAGGCAAAATACGGCATAATTAATCATATCTTGATAATTTGCTTTAATGCCTTCCGAAACCAGGGTTTGCCCTTGGTTATTCTCTATTTGTTTGACACGAAATAATTTCATGAGAATGATATCTGTAATCGATGAAATTCTCATATCTCGCCAAGCCTCATCATAATCATGATTTTTGTTTTGTAGTAAATCTTTTGTCTCTTGAACGGCTTGGTCATAAAGGGGTTCAAGTTGACCCCATGAGACTTCCAGCTCTGTAGTATCTTGTAGATCAATTTGAATCATGGCAATCAGACAATAATTGATGATCCCGACAAACTCCGAGGCAATGTCATCTTCAATTTTTTGATGGCCTTTTTCTTGAATTGAACGTATTCTTTGAGCTTTAATGAAGATTTGATCTGTGATGGAGGATAATCTCAAAATTCTCCAGGCCGTACCATAATCTTGGGTTTTCTTACCAAAGAGTTCTTTGCAGTTGGCAATTACTTCACTGTAGTCCTTACTTGTATTTGTTTTCAATGCGTTAAAGTATAAAATTTTAAATTTTACCAAAATTAGCCAATTTCGGAATATAAATTACAGCTATGAATTTTTCTAAGTCAATTAAGGTCTCTGGAAGACTCTTGTCTCTTGATCAACCACGTATAATGGGGGTAATGAATGTCACCAAAGATTCGTTTTATGCAAAAAGTCGCGTGGTGAATGAGGGTGATATTTTGAATCGTGCTGGTGAAATGTTGAAAGAAGGGGCTGATATCTTAGATGTTGGAGGCTATAGCTCAAGGCCGGGAGCTATGAAGGTACCCATAAAAGATGAAATAGGTGTCACATCCCATGCGATTGAGTTGATTAAGTCGCATTTCCCTGATGCATTAATCTCTATTGATACCTTCAGAAGTGAGGTTGCAGAGGCCGCTATGAGGGCTGGAGCTAAGATTGTAAATGATATTTCAGGGGGAATGTTAGACCCTAAAATGATTGATTTCATCACGGCTAATCAGGTGCCTTACATTGCCATGCACATGCGAGGGAACCCCAAAAATATGCAGAAAATGGCCAAATACACGAATATCATATCAGAAATGTTATTTTATTTTTCCAAATTAATTGAGCTTTTAAAAGATAAAGGACATACTGATTTAATTATAGATCCTGGCTTTGGCTTCGCGAAAACTACGGAGCAAAATTTTAAAATTCTTAGTAACCTAGAGCTCTTTAAAAATTTAGAAAGTATTATATTAGTGGGACTATCTAGAAAATCGATGATATATAAAACGCTCAAGACAGATGCTTCAGAAGCATTGAATGGAACAACGGTTTTAAATACCTTAGCTTTGACAAAAGGGGCAGACATTTTGAGAGTTCATGATATCCGCCCGGCAGCTGAAGCCATAAAATTGACTATGAAAACATTAACCTAACTTGATTTATGACCATTGGATTTTTAGAAATTTCATTTGTAGACCTATTGGATATTCTTTTGGTGTCTTTTATGATGTTCGAGGTTTATAAGTTGATGAAGGGGAGTATTGCCGTTAAGGTTTTTGTTGGATTTTTGTTTTTATATTTAATTTATCTCTTGGTTAAAGCCATGAATATGGACCTCATATCAACTATTTTAGGTCAATTTATGGGGGTCGGAGTACTTGCTGCTGTCATTTTATTTCAACAAGAGATACGAAAGTTTTTACTTTTGTTGGGGAAGACGACGGTTATCAATGACATGAATCTTTTTCGCCAAGTATTTTCTTCTTGGACGCAAAAGGAAATAGGGAAAACAGACATGATACCTGTGATTGAGGCCATCAAACTACTGGCGGCGTCGAATACTGGTGCTTTGATGGTCATCTCAAGGAATTCTGCCTTGAGATTTTATGCAGACAGTGGGGATCTTATGAATTCTTTGATTTCTAAAAGGTTGATCATGGCAATCTTCAATAAACTAAGTCCTATGCATGATGGAGCAGTCATCATTTACTCTGATAAAATCATTGCGGCAAGATGTATTTTACCCGTATCAGAGCGGGATGATGTCCCAGCAAATTTCGGTCTGCGTCATCGCGCCGCCGTTGGAATGTCGGAAGCTACAGAGAGTTTAATATTGATTGTTTCAGAAGAGACGGGCCAAATATCGATAGCACAAAATGGAATACTTTTTGAAAACTTATCGATCAAAGCTTTGCGTCAATCAGTCAAAGAATATTTTTCGGATACAGATTCAACTTTAAAGGCTGAAAATGCGGTAGTGGAGGAGGAAGCTTAGGTCCTCAGATAATTTTAAGATTTTCACCAATTTTGATAAATGCATCAATGGCGATATCTAGGTTTTCTTGCGTGTGCACCGCAGACAGTTGTACCCTGATGCGCGCCTGATTTTTTGGGACTACAGGAAAATAGAACCCTATGACATATATGCCTACTTCTAGTAATTCAGAAGCCATTGTTTGAGAGAGTTTAGCATCGTATAGCATAATGGGCACGATAGGGTGTGTACCCGATTTTATATCAAACCCTGCAGCAGTCATTTTTGATCTAAAATACGCCGTATTTTTGGCCAGTTTATCCCTTAGTGTGGTAGATTCAGAAAGTAATGAAATGACGGCAAGGGAGGCGCCAACAATAGAGGGAGCTAAGGTATTGGAGAAAAGATAAGGTCTAGATCGCTGCCTTAATAACTCAATGATTTCTTTTTTACCCGAAGTAAATCCACCGGAAGCTCCACCCAATGCTTTACCTAAGGTACCTGTGATGATATCAACTTTATCCATAACGGCGCAATGTTCATGAACGCCTCTACCTGTTTTGCCTATAAAACCTGTAGCATGGCAGTCATCCGTCATCACCAATGCATTGTATTTTTCAGCAAGCCTACATATTTTATCAAGTTGGGCGATCGTTCCATCCATAGAGAATACACCATCAGTTACTATCATCTTGATTTTTGAAGGAGCGGCTTCTATTAACTTAGATTCAAGATCATCCATGTCGTTGTGGCGGTAGCGATACCTTTCTGCCTTACAAAGTCGGATGCCGTCGATTAGGGATGCATGATTCAATTCATCTGAAATGATGGCATCTTCCGGGCCCAACAAGGGCTCGAAAAGACCCCCATTAGCATCGAAAGCAGCCGCATAAAGAATGGTATCCTCCATGCCCAAGAAGGCAGATATTTTAGTTTCTAATTCTTTATGGATGTCTTGGGTGCCGCAAATAAATCGAACAGAGGACAGACCAAAGCCATGGGTATCAATGGTTTGCTTAGCAGCAGATAAAATGTCGGGATGTGAGGAGAGACCTAAATAATTGTTTGCACAGAAATTAATAACTTCTCGACCATCTTCAAGACGAATAAGCGCGCTTTGCGGAGAGGTAATGATGCGCTCTTTTTTATACAAGCCGGCATCTGTGATTTCTTGAATTTCTTTATCTAATTTTAATTTCAGGGGGGTATACATCTTTCAGGGGTTAATTGAAGTCATCAGTAAAACAAGGTGTTATTTGAGAATTTCTGGCTTTTCGTATAAAAACTTCCTTCTCAATTTATTTATTAGAAAAAGCTTTTGAGCGGTAAAACTAGCTGGATGGATGTGGGTAAAAACCCTTTCAAACTCTTTATAAAGGGTTTTTTCCCCTTGCTCAAATGCAGAAGGATCTATTTTTTTTGAGATTAGATAAAGATGGAAATCACTCATCATTTCAAAGTTAATTCTTAAACGTTTATTAATAATGGTAATTTGTTAACCTATTTTTACCTCAATTCTAATTAGTAACTATTACACCCTATGAAAAAAATATTAGTCATTGGATCAAATGGACAACTCGGCCTGGAACTACTCACGGCTTTGAGAGAAAAATTTGGGTCAAAAAATGTGATCTCTTCGGATATAAGTGACCCATCACATGCAGATACCTACTTTGAAAAGTTAGATGCTAGAGATGCCATAAGTTTAACATCTATTGTAGAAAAGCATGAAATTAATCATGTTTATCATTTAGCTGCTATTTTATCTGCCAATGGAGAGCTCAATCCTATTTCATCTTGGGAGGTAAACATGAAAACCTTACTTAATGTGCTTGAGCTAGGAAGGAAAGGAGTTATTGAGCGTATTTTTTGGCCCAGCTCTATTGCGGTTTTTGGTAGGGATACTCCCAAAGATCATACCGATCAAAATGCATTAACAAATCCCTCTACGGTCTATGGAATCAGTAAATTAGCAGGTGAAAAATGGTGTCAATATTATTTTGAAAAATTTGGTGTGGATGTAAGGAGCATTAGATACCCGGGTCTAATCAGTCATAAAGTTCAGCCTGGAGGTGGAACGACAGATTATGCCATTGATATTTTCTCTAAAGCAATCTCAGGAATACCTTATAATTGTTTTTTAAATGCCGATGCCTCTTTGCCCATGATGTACATCGATGATGCGGTAAGAGGGACCTTAATGCTGATGGAGGCATCTTCTCAAAATCTGAGTATTAGAACCAGTTACAATTTAAATGCAACTTCTTTTTCTCCAGCAGAATTGACCGCTGAAATAAAAAAGTATATTAGTGGTTTACAAGTGCAATACAAACCGGATTACCGGCAGTTGATCGCTGAAACCTGGCCAAGAAGTATTGATGACCAACCTGCCCGCTCAGACTGGGGTTGGAAAGAAGCCTATACGTTGTCTCAAATAACTGCTGAGATGATTTCAGCTCTGAGTATGAAAAAATAGTTTTCGTACATAAATAGATTGTTTAATTTTGGTTAACGAACCTCATTTTAAAAGATGTTGAATAAAAAATTTACATCAATATGTCATACAAAAATCTTGAAACCACGCTTTCCGAGGGAATTATTACCATCGAGATAAGTAGAGAAACAAAATTAAATGCTTTAAATGGAGCAACATTGGACGAAATAAAGGATGTCATAGGTGCGCTATCCCAAAATTCTGAAGTGAAAGCAGCGATAATTATTGGAGCAGGAACCAAAGCGTTTGTGGCAGGAGCAGATATATCAGAGTTTCAAAAATTAAATAAATCGGATGCGCACAAGTTTTCAGCGCATGGACAGGCCATTTTTTCATTAATTGAAAATTGTCACAAACCTATCATAGCCGTAGTCAATGGATTTGCATTGGGGGGCGGCTGCGAGCTGGCGATGGCATGTCATATTAGAGTGGCCTCAGAGGAGGCGAAGTTTGGCCAGCCGGAAGTTAATTTGGGAATTATCCCTGGGTATGGAGGAACGCAAAGGTTGACTCAATTAGTTGGCAAAGGTCGATCCCTTGAGCTGATGATGACCGGTGATATGATAGATGCTCATCAAGCATTTCAAATGGGCTTGGTTAATCATGTGGCGAAAGATAAGTTGCAAGCATTGGCCAAGGCGCGCACTTTGCTACAGAGAATAATGGCCAAGGCACCTCTAGCTATTGGAGGAGTTATTGCTTGTGCCAATGCGGTATTTAATCAAAATGTAGATGGTTACCACATGGAGACGGCAGCGTTTGCGAACGCTTGTAAAACCGAAGATTTTAAGGAAGGTTCTAGTGCTTTTATTGAAAAAAGAAAGCCAAATTTCAGAGGCACTTAATTTTTGAAACAGTTAAAAAGACTTGTTGGAGATACGGCCATTTATGGTGTAAGTAGCATCTTAGGACGTTTATTGAATTGGCTTTTAGTGCCTCTTTATGTTGTTTACTTTAAGCCAAGTGAGTATGCAATTGTCGTTGAATTATTTGCTTTTATTGCGCTATTTAATATCATTTATACATTAGGATTTGAAACCACTTATTTCAGATTTTCGAGTCAACAAAAACAAACAGATCAAAATTATTTTGATTTATCGATCGTTATGATTTTTCTGAATTGTCTTTTTTTGGGATCAATTATGATTTTTTTTGCTGAGGATCTTGCCTTATTACTACGGTATGAGGGTCAAGGTTACCTCATTGTGTGGTGCGTGCTGATCCTATCCTTAGACGCAATGGCTGCTATACCCTTCGCAAGACTCAGAATTTTAAGGGAAGGCAAAAAGTTTGCAGCATTTAAGTTGTTGAATATTGGCCTAAATATTGGTCTGAACTTATTCTTTATAGTTTATTTACCGGTGCAGGTCAATCAGGATCCTCATTCCCTTTTAGCAGGAATTTATTTCCCAGAGTTGGGTGCGGGACATATTTTTCTATCTAATTTAATAGCAAACTCAATTTATCTCCTGCTTTTTTCTGGTGCATTTTTGAGGATTAAATTCACTTTTTCAATGCATATGTTGAAGCCATTTTTGGTTTATGCTGCGCCCTTAGTGATTTTACAATTAGCAGGAGTCATAAACGAAATGTTCTCAAGGCAATCTTTAAAATATTTGTTACCAAAAGGATTTTATCCTGACTTGAGTAATGCAGCTGCCTTAGGCGTTTTTGGTGCGTGCTTTAAGCTGTCTATTTTTATGGCCCTGGCCGTGCAGGCTTATAAATTTGCTTTTGAACCTTTTTTCTTTAACCATGCCCATGAAGCCAACTCTAAGCAACTCTATGCAAGTGCCATGAATGGGTTCATTATTTTTGGTGGGCTAAGTTGGATGGTCATTTCTCTAATGTTACCTGAAATTGCTAAGTTGGTATTTGGAGCCCATAGTCCTTATTTGGACGGGTTAATCATCGTCCCGGTATTGCTGGGGTCAGGCCTTTTAATGGGGATATTTTTTAATCTTTCCGTTTGGTACAAACTGACCGATAATACCAGAATAGGGGCTATAATTAGTGTGTTAGGAGCGATCATTACCGTCATTCTGAATGTTTCATTGATTCCCATATTAGGTTTTATGGGCAGTGCGTGGGCGTCCCTAATTTCTTGGTTCTTCATGACTTTACTAAGTTATTTCATAGGAAAACGCTATTTCCCCATCAAATACCAATTAGCCAAAGGATGTTTTTATTTCATTTATGCGGTATTAGCAACGGCTATGATTGTAAATTTGGAACTTTTATTGTTGAGCAGATATGGCTTGGGATTGACTTTGGTAGGCTTTTATCTGGGTGTTGTTTATTGGATAGAAATAAAGTCTAGTAATAAAGAAATTGAATATCATTAAGTTTGTCGCTGATTTTGTTTTACCTACATGTTACACCAACGTAGCCTCGAGCTAAAACAAAATTTACTCTATTAGTATAACATGAGATTTACCATTTTTGTTTGCTTGTTAACTTGTCTTTTATGTTCCCTAGCGGCACAACGGAAAAAGAAGAATAATGCTCCAGAGAATACCGTATCTAAAGGTTTGACTTTGCGTACTGAAACCCTAATTATTGAGGGGAGCAGACTCCTTATTTTAGGTAATTATCGAGCAGCAAGGACTACTTTTGAGCAAGCCAATGAACTGGATTCAAACAACGCTGTAGTGTACTTCAAATTGGCTGAGCTTGATATTATTTTTAATGCATCGGAAGCGGCCCTGGCCCATATAAATCGAGCCATTGCCTTAGATGCTGAGAATAAATTTTATCTCATATTTAAAGGCGATATACTTAGTTCCCTCAATAGATATGCGGACTTGGTGGAGGTTTACTCGAAACTTATTGATCTGCCGGGAAACCAACAATACTATTTTGACCTTGGTGCGCTCTACCAATTTCAAAAAAAATGGAATGAGGCACTTGAAGCTTATGAAAAAGGGCAACAATTATTTGGAATCTCTGAGAATATCATGCGTGAACGGCAAAAAATATATCTCCAAAAAAACGATATGGATGCGTTGGAGAAAGACTGGGAGCGATTAATTGCTCAGGCACCTGATGAGATCAGTTATGTGCTTGAGCTATGTTCCATATTGATCATGAATAAAGCCTATGATCAGGCCATGATCAGATTATTAGCATGGGATGATCCCAATGCCAAATTGTTGATTTCTCAAATTGCCCTTCAGCAAAAAGATTATGATAAAGCTATGATTTTTTTAAAAGAAGGGTTCTTCTCTCAAGAAGCACCGCTGTTGGCAAAAATTCAGCTATTAGATGCATTGATTGAAAAGACCTCATTTACGGCATCATTGAAGGAGTTACTCGAAGAATTGCTAGAAATTTATCCAGCACAATTTGAGGCACTTGCTTTTGCAGGAGACGTCTACTTAAAACTTGATGAAGCGACTGAGGCGCTTTTAAATTACAGAAAGGCCATCGCAATTGATGGTGCAGATTATAAAGTTTGGCAGCAGGTAATCTCTATGGAATTAAACAATCTTGAATATGATAGTGTGATACTGCATTGTGATCAAGCTTTGGAGCGCTACCCTAATCAAGCATTATTGTATTTTTACAATGGCATAGCTTATTATTCTAAAAAAAAGTTTGAACCGGCCATACGTTTTTTAAGTTATGGAAGAAAATATGTTGAAGATTCCAATTTACTTGGATTTTTTTATGCACAACTCGGTGATGCTCACAATGCCTTAGAGCAACACACTCAATCCGATGAGGCTTACGAAAAAGCGCTTGAACTCAATCCAAATAACGAACATGTTTTGAATAATTATAGTTATTTTCTTTGCTTGCGAAATCAGCAACTGTTGAAAGCACAAGAGATGGCTGAAAAGTTGATCCAGAAGTACCCTGAGAACGCTACTTATTTAGATACTTATGGTTGGGTGCTTTACACAATGGAGCAATATGAAGAAGCTGAAATTTACTTAAAAAAAGCTGCTTTGATAGATGAAAATGGAATTGTCATAGAACATTATGGTGATGTGCTTTTTGAGCTCGGTAAATTTAAGGAAGCTTTGACTCAGTGGATAAGAGCTAAAGAACTTGGAGGAACAACTGATTCAATAGGATTAAAAATTACAAATAGTGAGATCCATGATTAGATATATTAGTATCCTATTGATCCTTGGGGTATTCACGAGTTGTAATAAAAAATTGATTAATTCGAAACAGGATAACATAGAGATCAATACACTTAAATTTAACTATTTTACAGCTAAGGCCAAATTAAATTACACAAGTGGGGAACAAAAACTATCTGCGGTTGCTAATCTTAGGATTAAATATGATAGCTTAATTTGGATTACGATTTCACCAGGCTTGGGCATTGAAGCACTTAGGCTAAAATTAACTACCGATTCAATTTTTTTAATTGATCGGATGGCGCATAAATACAAAAAGTCTAGCTACCGTGAGTTCAATAATTTTTATGGAATTAACTTGAATTTTAAATGGATTCAAGCCATTATCTTGGGTAACCCATTGTCATCAAATAAAAAATTGGTGACAAATAAAGAAAATGGAAGAGTCCTTTATGAGCAAAATGATGGACCGCTTTTTATTAGAAGTTTGATTGGAGACCAATCTAATAAAATAGAAAAAATTTCTGTTAGAAATTCAACAGCCAAGTATGAGATAGTTATAAATTACGCAGATTTTACTCAATTAAACGAGCGGGCGCTTTTGCCTTATCATATGAAGTTAGTACTTACATTTTTTGAAGAAGAGCAACTGACTAAAGAAATTGATATTAATATTAAATCGGCTAATTTACTTGATAAAACGCTTAAGTTTCCATTCAATGTTCCAGCAAAGTTTCTTAAGGACTGATTTTATTTTTCTGTTCATATTAATGTCAGCATCTCTAACGGTTGTTGGTCAAAAAGGCAAAAAACAGTTAGAGTTAGAACGGATTGAAAATATCAAAAAAATAACAGAAGCTGAAAAGATTCTCGGACAAACAAAAAACAAAAAAATGGCTACTTTAGGTCAATTGAGGGCATTGGAAAATCAAATTCATTCCCGTCAAAAGCTATTGAGGACTTTAGATGAAGAGGTTGATTTGATTACCAATGAAATATTGGAATTGGAGTCCATTATTAGTGATATTGATTTGTATTTAAAATCGATGAAAGATGAGTATGCAGCCATGATTTATAAATCTTATAAATCTAAAAATGGATATAACTTTATCTCATTTCTATTTGCATCAAATTCTTTTACTCAATTTTATATGCGGTTGAAATATATGGATCAATATACCGAGGCCCGTAAAAGGCAATCTGATCAAATAGCAGAAACTAAAGAAGAGCTGATCGCTCAACAGAAGGTAGAGGAGCAAAGAAAATCAGACTTGCGGCTAGTAATTAAGAGTAAATCAGCGGAGAGTAATCGACTCATTAGTCTCAAAAAAGGGAAAACCAAACTCATTGCCCAATTGACAAAAAATGAGGCATCGCTGAGGAAAGAGATGACTGCGCGAAAGCAATCGATAAAAAAATTGGATGACTTGATTGCTAGTTTAATTAAGATTGAACTAGAAACAGAAAAGAAAATATCTTCAGGACAAAAAGCACGAGCCGAGGAGCTGACTTGGAAATTCGAGGATCAAATTAGGAAGCTCTCTTGGCCTGTTAAGACAGGATTTATTTCCTTAAGATTTGGGCTACAAAGAGATCCAATTTTAAAAAATGTAAGTATCAATAACACTGGTATAGATATTCAGACACAAAGGGATGAAAATGTAGCAGTAGTGTTTGAGGGAGAGGTAAGAGTTAAAGCATTCGTTCCCGGTCAAAATAATGTCGTTATTATTAAACATGGAAATTATTATACTGTTTATTCCAAATTAAAGAGTGTCGAAGTCAAGCAGGGGCAAGTATTACGGAAAGGTGATTTGATTGGGAAAGTATACACGAATAACGCAGGAATAACACAATTGCATTTTGAAGTTTGGCGAGATAAAAAAAAACTTGATCCTGAAAGATGGTTAAAGCAATAGTTTGATAGCTTTTTGCTTATCTTTGATTTAAATAAAAAAAAACATTCATGGATACTGTATTAGCATTTGGAATGCCTGGAGGATGGGAATGGATTGTCATTGGCCTTTTTCTGGTTGTCTTTTTCGGAGCAAAAAAAATACCTGAAATAGCCAGAGGGCTAGGGAAAGGCATAAGAGAGTTTAAAGATGCCACCAAGGATATTAAGCAAGAAATTGAACAAGGCGCTCAGTCAGACGAAAAGAAACCTTAATTTTTCATGCTTTACAAGTCATATCAGCAAATTAGGGCTGATCTTGATGAGCAAAGAATTACAGTTGCTCAAATAGTAAATCACCATCTAGAAAAAATTGAGGAGCATAATCCAAATTTAAATGCTTTTCTTGAAGTATTTAAGGAGGAGGCCATAATAAAGGCGGCACAAGTTGACTTGAAATTAAAGCAGGGAACTGCAGGTCGCTTGGCGGGCTTAGTGGTAGGGATTAAAGATCTCTTTTGCTTGAAAGACCATTTGGTTTCGTGCTCAAGCAAAATACTTGAAGATTTTGAGAGCCAAATCACAGCGACCCCTATTCAACGGTTATTAAATGAGGATGCCATTGTCATAGGTCGGCAAAATTGTGATGAATTTGCGATGGGCTCCTCTAATGAGAACTCTGCATTTGGTTTGGTTAAAAATGGAGCAAATCCATCACGAGTCCCCGGAGGTTCTTCTGGGGGAAGTGCGGTTGGCGTTCAAACGGATATGTGCCAGATCTCTTTAGGTTCTGACACGGGAGGATCCGTACGACAGCCCGCAGCATTTTGTGGTGTATTTGGTCTGAAGCCTACTTATTCTCGGATTTCTCGTTTTGGACTCACTGCTTATTCTAGCTCTTTTGATTGTGTGGGAATTTTATCTAAAAGTATTGCTGATACAGAATTAATTCTTGAAATAATAGCGGGTAGCGATGAGCGAGATACCACTTCAAGTAGAAAAAAAGTACCTCAATTTTCTCAAAGTCCTATCAAGTCCAGTAGCTATAAAATTGCTTATTTCGATGAAATCAATGAGGTAGAAGGAATCGCTACTTCGGTCAGTCAAATGATGAATCAAACTATGTCAAGCTTAAAGATCTCAGGCCATTTATTGGGAAAAGTATCTTTTCCTTTTTTAGAATATTTATTGCCAACCTACTACATTTTGACTTCTGCTGAAGCAAGTGCCAACTTAGCTAGATTCGATGGGGTACGTTATGGCTTTAGGGATTTAGAGATTTCTAATTTAGAATCCATGTATAAAAAATCACGAACTCAGGGATTTGGATCTGAAGTTTTGAGGAGAATTCTTCTAGGAACTTTTGTGCTTTCTTCAGGTTATCAGGATGCATTTTACACAAAGGCTCAAAAGGTAAGGCGGTTGGTAAAAGATTACACCGAAAAGATTCTTGAAGAATATGATTTTATTATTTCACCAACTACGGCGACTACGGCTTTTGAGATCAATTCCAAAACTAGAGATCCTGTAGAAATGTACCTGTCGGATTTATTTACTGTACAGGCTTCTGTGGCGGGAATTCCTGCTATTTCCATTCCTTTGGGAGAAGATCAAAATGCGATGCCTATTGGATTACAGGTAATGACAGCAAGTTTTGAGGAGGAAAAACTTTTTTCTTTTGTAAAGTCATTTAAAGTTACATAATTCAGATGAAGATAGGCTTAACAATATTTTTGGTGCTGTTTTATATCATAAATGTGTTTGCTGAGTACGATTCAACACATCAAAGATATGATTATATTCCAGATGCCAATTATGCTGAAATCGCCGATCGAATGGGATGTCTAAATACGGAAATTCCGCTAACTCTCAACAATACAGTAAAGAGTTTCATAGATTTTTTTTCTGTTCGTAATCGAGATTATACGCGAGGGGTTCTAGAAAAGAAAGATTATTATTTTTCAATCATAGAACCCTATCTGAAAGAATACGATTTACCTAATGATCTTAAATATTTAGCAATCGTTGAGTCAGGTTTAGTGCCGCGGGCCCAGTCGCGAGCCGGTGCAGTTGGGCTATGGCAGTTTATGCCAAGCACTGGTCGATCCTATGGATTATCTAATTCATGGTACATAGATGACCGTATGGACCCGAATCAGGCAACTGATGCTGCTTGTAGATATTTAAAGAGTTTGTATAATACTTTTGGCAGATGGGATTTAGCCATTGCTGCCTACAATTGTGGTCCAGGTAATGTCCGTAAGGCCATCCGAAGGAGTGGTTATAAAAAAGATTTTTGGCAAATTTACCGATATTTACCTAGAGAAACTCGTTCCTATATTCCTCAATTCATTGCCATCAATTATGTGCTGAATTATGCAGAAGAGCATAATCTTTTTCCCGATCAAAAATCATCATTGGCCTTATCAGATACGATTGAAGTAAGCCAATATTTGCACTTGGCCACCTTTGCACATTTTACTGATATAGCTTTGGATGAATTACTTGATCTTAATCCAAGCATTAAAAGAGGTGTAATTCCTGAAGGTGTGCGTAGTTTTTCGTTGAAAGTTCCTGCAGACAGAAAGCTATATATCAATGCTCAACGTGTATTTTTATATGATACGGCGAATAAAGTAGGAAAGGAGGAATTGGAGTATTTGGCAAGGCGTATGACAGGAAGTACCTACGGGCGGACCAAAAATATTTATCGCGTGAGAAGTGGAGACAATTTAGGAAGTATTGCGCGCCACTACGACGTACGTGTTTCAGATATCCAAAAGTGGAACCATCTTAGTTCGACCTTAATTCGAACAGGGCAAAATTTAGCCATTTGGACCCTTCCCAGCTATACTAAGAGTAATCAAAAAGTGTATGTAGTGGCCAATCAGAATCAGAAATTATCATCGGTAATCACGGGGACGACTTATCAGGTAAGAAGAGGAGACTCATTATGGAGTATTTCTAAGAATTCAAATGTTTCAGTCGCAACCATCAAAAAAATAAATAAACTGAATTCTAACACAATTTATCCTGGTCAAAACTTAATTATTAGAGGTGATTAAATAAATTCTGCGTAGATTTTGAGATGATAATCATTAAATGAGGAAAAAAAACTATTTTTTTATTACTTGTAATATCTGGTTGTTTGTGTTTTGTGGAGAAACTCAAGACAAGATAGTCCAAGAATTTATGCCGACGGCCAAGGGGGAAATTGGTAGTATTATGTTGGTGATGGATCAACAGCAGTGGGATCATGATCTAGGAATACAACTTAGAGGGATACTCAGGGAGCCTATGCCCGGGTTGCCCCAAGATGAGCCTTTTTTTCATCTCAATAGGGTCAGTCCAAAAAAGTTAAATTCTACGATTAAATCTTCAGCTAATATGATTTTTGTGGTGACCTTAGATAGTAAGACTTCAGAAAGCAATGTTTTGAAGGGTTTCCTTACTTCTGAATCTCTAAGGATGATTAAACTCGATACAAGTCTCTATATGAGCATTCGAAAAGATGAGTTTGCCAAAGGACAAATTATTTTATATTTGTTCGGTAATACAGAAAAAGACCTCAGCCAAAAGCTCACAAAAAATAAGGAAAGGATACAGTCTTTATTTGAGAAAAGAGTTCGAGATAGAACGGTAAGGAAATTATTTAAAAGTCATGAGAAATCACTTGAACAAGTCGTTCAAGAAGCGCATTCATTTCAAATAAGGATCCCCTCAGGTTGGCAGCAAGCAGCAAATGAGCCTGGGTTTTATTGGATGAGGTATCTCAACGGGAGTAAGGAACAAAACGTGTTCGTGTATTACGAGCCCTATACAAATATTGAAATATTTGATCAGGTACCTGAATTCAGAGATCGAATTACCAAACAATTTTTAAGAGATAGCGAGAAAAATAATTTATTCATTACCAGACAAATGCGAGATGATTTAAATACGGTGTTCCTGAAAAAAACCCAATTTAAGGGGCGTTATGCCGTTGAGAGCAGAGGACTATGGAAAATCAATGATAACTCCCTTGGTGGTCCTTATATTAGCTATACTTTTGTTTCAGAAAAACAAAAATTAATTTATTATATTGAGGGTTTTGTTGCTGCACCAGGTAAGAAAAAAAGAACCTTGCTGCAAGAAGTCGATGCGATACTGTCAACCTTTAAAGAGGGTAACTGAAGATAACCGAAAAACTATGTGTTCAAAAATCAGAAAACAAGAGGCATTAGACTTCCATGAAGCACCTCCTAGAGGTAAAATTGAGGTTATTCCAACTAAGCCACTAAGAAGTCAGCATGATTTAGCGTTGGCATATTCACCCGGGGTAGCAGTGCCTTGTTTGGAAATTGCCAACAACCAACAAGGTGTATATAAATATACCGCTAAAGGTAATCTAGTAGGGGTAATAACCAATGGAACAGCCGTATTAGGACTTGGAAATATTGGTCCCGAAGCCTCGAAGCCGGTAATGGAAGGAAAGGGAGTTCTGTTTAAAAAATTTGCTGGCATTGATGTTTTTGATATTGAGGTTAATGAAACGGACCCCGATAAGTTTATAGAAATTGTCAAATCTTTGGAGCCCACTTTTGGAGGAATCAATTTAGAAGATATTAAGGCGCCGGAATGTTTCAAGATTGAAAAAGCGCTTAGGGAAGTGATGAGTATTCCCGTCATGCATGACGATCAGCATGGGACGGCGATTATTTCGAGTGCTGCGCTATTAAATGCTTTGGAACTCGTTGATAAAAAGATAGAAGAACTTAAAATAGTCATTAGTGGAGGTGGAGCAGCCGCTATTGCTTGTGCCGATCTTTATGTGTCATTGGGTGTTGATGTCGGAAATATTGTTATGACAGATTCAAAGGGCGTAGTAAGAGTGGATAGAGATGTCATCAATGAGCAAAAGGCCAAGTATGCTACGAATAAACATCTGCATACACTCAGTGATGCCTTGGTAGATGCTGATATGTTCCTAGGATTGTCAAAGGCTAATATTTTGACTTCAGAGATGATTATAACGATGGCAGCGAATCCAATAATTTTTGCGCTCTCAAATCCAGATCCAGAAATCGCCTATGAACTTGCGATGTCGACTCGTAAAGACATTATTATGGCGACTGGAAGATCAGATCATCCCAATCAGGTAAACAATGTTTTGGGCTTTCCTTATATTTTCAGAGGGGCCCTTGATGTGAGGGCGACGACCATAAATGAAGCCATGAAGCTCGCGGCGGTTAAGGCAATTGCTGATTTAGCCAAGGAAAGTGTTCCCGATTTGGTTCTCAAGGCTTATGGATCTAATACTTTGAAATTTGGCCGAGATTATTTAATTCCCAAACCGCTTGACCCACGATTAATTACCATTATTTCTCCAGCAGTCGCAAAGGCAGCAATGGATTCGAAGGTAGCACAGATAGACATTGAAAATTGGGAGCAGTATAAAATAGAGCTCCAAGAGCGGATTGGCATTGATCAACGCTTGATTTCTAGAATCATAACTCGAGCGAAAAAAGATCCAAAACGTGTTATTTTTGGAGAAGCGCATGAGGTTTCTATTCTTAAAGCGGCCCAACAGGTAGTCGACCAGGGAGTGGCTATTCCTCTTTTATTGGGTAATCGTATATTTATTCAGCAGTTAATAAAAGAGAATGAACTGGATTTGGGAGAATGTGAAATTATTGATCCAATAGAGCAGGAATCCAGACGACTGGATTATGCTGCTCAACTTTTCAAATTACGCCAGCGGAAAGGGATGACGCATCCCCAAGCCAAGAAGGCGATGCTCAATGATAATTATTTTGGCGTGATGATGGTTAATAATGAGGAGGCAGATGCTTTCATTTCTGGAATGTCAAATGACTATCCAGAGACGATACGGCCGGCATTAGAAATCATAGGATCAGAGTCCGCGGTTGATCGTGTGGCAGGAATGTACATTTTAAGTAATAAAAACGGAAATTATTTTCTTTCAGATACTACAGTTAATTTAAATCCCTCTGCAGATCAGTTGGTTGATATTATCGGGTTGACAGCGCAGGCAGTCCGGTTTTTTGATGTTGAGCCCAGAATGGCAGGACTTTCTTATTCCAATTTCGGATCAGCAAAGGGAGAGATCCCACAAAAGATGGCTAAGGCTGTAGCCAAAGCACAAGCCAAGTGGCCCGAATTATTGATTGATGGAGAAATTCAGGCGAATGTGGCCCTTAGTAAGGAGTATATAGAGGAAAATTATCCATTTAGTAAATTGTCAGGAACGTTTGCAAATACACTGATCTTTCCGAACTTAGAGTCAGGCAATATTGCTTATAAATTACTTATGGAATTTGGAGGTGCTGAAGCCATTGGACCCATCTTGATGGGCATGAGAAAAGCCATTCATGTACTCCAAAAAGGGAGCTCAGTAAGTGATATTTTTAATATTACAGCTATTGCGGTGGTTGATGCGCAAGAGCAAGAAATATCGGAAAAGGCAGCTCATGATTAATTTTGTAGAAGGAGTCTTTGCGGAAAAATCGCCGACCCATGTTATTATAAATATCCAAGGGATTGGCTATGAAATTAAAATATCGTTGATTACCTATGGCCAAATCAAAGCGCTCGGTAAAGGTCGATTGTACACTCATTTTCATGTTAAGGAAGACAGTCAAACGCTTTATGGGTTTCATGATTTATCTGAAAAATCTAGATTTAGGGATTTGATAGGTATCAGTGGTGTGGGTCCGAGCACCGCACTCATGGTATTGTCAAGTTTATCAGCAGAGGAGTTACAATCAGCGGTAATTAATGGGCAGGCAAAAGTAATCCAGTCGGTCAAAGGCATTGGCGGCAAAACTGCCGAACGTATTATTTTAGAACTTAAAGACAAGTTTAAAAAAGAGACTTTGCTCGAAAATGCAATAGATATATCTGGAGAATCTAACAATACTTTAAGAGCACAAGCGTTATCTGCACTAACAACCTTAGGTATCGGCAAGCCAGCGGCGGAAAAGACAGTTGATAAGATCATGTCAGAGCATGAAAACCTGCGACTTGAGGAGCTGATAAAGTTTGCCTTAAAAAGAGTATAAAAATTCAATTCTTGAATAAGTACCAGTTCAATATCCGAGCGATAGCAAGTATATGCTTGTGCACGTATACATCTTTTTTTTTGTATGGAGCTGAACTCTTTATACAAGCCGGTGATAGCACGATAAAGTCGGATACCCTAGTGCCTTATAAATCCACTTCTTTCCCCAATTATAATCCAAGTTATCGATATGGAGATATTTACTCTGAACCTCCTAGTAAATCATCTATTAACTTAATAGATCCTACTTCCCTAGATCTGCAAGTGGACTTTGACACGAGCATTAATTTTACAGCTACAGAACAATTAGAAAGTATTGATTTTCGACCACCCATAAATTTAAGTTTTAAAGAATACGATGCGTCTCATACTCAAAAATTGGTTAAAGATTATTGGAGAGAACAGGCAATTGGTTTGGAGGGGGAGAGTGCGATTGGCGGTAGACGATTGATACCAAAGCTTTACATAAGCCCCGTATTTGATAGAATTTTTGGAGGCAGTTATGTTGATATTACACCGACCGGGTTTGTAAATCTGGATTTTGGAGGATTATTTCAATACAATGACAACCCTCAGATACCTGAACGCCAAAGAAAAAATGGGGGCTTCAATTTTAACATGCAGATTAGCTCCAATGTTGTGGGTAAGATTGGTGATAAGCTGGCGGTTACTTTTAATTTTGATAATAATAATTCGTTTGATTTTCAAAATGATATGAAGATCGATTATACTGGATATGAAGAAGAGATAATCAAAAAAATTGAATTGGGAAATGTAAGTATGCCCATATCTAACAGTCTTATTTCAGGAGCTCAGTCTTTGTTTGGAGTTAAAACACAATTGCAATTTGGTAAATTATATGTAACAGGAATTGCCTCTAGACAACAAGGAAGAAATGAGATAATCACGCTAGAAGATGGAGTAGATGAACGTCAATTTGAACTTCAAGCATCTAATTATGATGAGAACAGACATTTCTTTTTAAGTCATTTTTTTCGTGAAAATTACGAAAACTGGTTGGGGGGATTGCCTCAGGTAATTTCAGGAATTAACGTGACAAGAGTCGAAGTTTATGTCCTTAATAGGAATAATAATACGGCGACTACCAGAAATTTTATTTCATTAATGGATTTAGGAGAAGGATCCGTCGTGTATAATCCAAGCATAGGGTCCCTGGTAGGTGGGGCTTCACGCAATGGCTCTAATGACTTGTATCAAAATCTTATTTCATTAAGTGGTACAAGAAACCCAAATTTAATTAATGAGTTATTAGAATCAAATTTTGGAATGACTGAATCTACGGATTTTGTAAAAGTAACTACGGCGCGAAAATTAGATTTAACAGAATATAATATCAATAAAGAATTGGGTTATGTTTCATTGATTAGGAAGCTTCAAAACGATGAGGTTTTGGCCGTATCTTATGAATATACGTACAATGGACAGGTCTATAAAGTAGGAGAACTTTCTGAGGATTATCAAGGATTTGATGACGATGAATTGATCTTTTTAAAAATGTTACGGCCTAATAAAATCAATACTCGCATTCCCACATGGGATTTGATGATGAAAAACATTTACAATTTGAATGCAGGCCAGGTCCAACAAGATGGATTTACCTTAAGAATCCATTACCGAGATGACCTAACCGGGATTGATAATCCTTCCTTACACGAAGGCCGTTTGACCAGAGATACCCCTTTGGTTCAACTACTGGGTCTAGACCAGTTGAATAGAAATAATGATCGTCAAAAAGATGGGAATTTTGATTATGTAGAAGGGATTACAATTAACTCTAAGACGGGGATAATTATTTTTCCTGTATTAGAACCTTTTGGACCGAAATTGAAGAGCTATTTTGATGACAGTGAATTTGAACTGATAGATAAATATGTCTATGATACCCTTTACAGGACGACAAAGGCAGATGCAGCACAGATAGCCTCAAAAAACAAGTTTTTTATTTTAGGAAAATATAGTGGAGGTTCTTCTTCTGAAATTTCCTTACCTGGGATAAATATTTCTCCAGGATCCGTGGTGGTTATGGCGGGAAATACACCTTTAAGTGAAGGACTTGATTATACTGTAGATTATAATTTAGGAAGGGTCCGCATTTTGAACAGCGGTATCATGAGTTCAGGTAAACAGATTCAGATCTCCTATGAAAAGGCTGATCTTTTTAATTTTCAAACCAGATGGCTTACTGGGACTAATTTCGAATATCTATTTAACGATAATTTTTCAATAGGAGCCACTTTGTTACATCTTAATGAACGACCGGGAGGTAAAACACGCTATGCGGTAGGAGATGAGCCTACAAAGAATACAAAATATGGATTTAATTTAAATTACCAGACGGATTCAAGGTTATTGACACAAATCGTAGATGCAATGCCTTTTATCAGTACCAAAGAAAAGTCAAGTGTTTCCTTCAGTGCGGAATTTGCCCAATTGATTCCTGGTACTTCAAACTTGGTGGAAGGTGAAGGAACTTCTTATTTAGATGATTTTGAAAATGCGCTTACTTATGGGGGAAATTTACAATCTTGGGCAGGTTGGAATCTGGCTTCAACACCTAGTACCAGTGATGATCGATTTGAGGTTGAAGATGTCCAAGGTGGAGATTTAGGGACTAATTATAAACGGGCAAAATTAGCTTGGTACACCGTTGACAACAGTGTTTTTTATACCTCTATTGGCAACAGACGACCGAGTAATTTGAAAGAAGATGATCTTGAGAATCATTACGAAAGAATCGTTTATCCTCAGGAAATCCATCAACAACAAGATCGCACCATGATCACAACAAATGAAACTATTTTAGATATTGCCTATTTCCCAAGTGAACGTGGACCCTACAATTACAATCCCAATTTAGATGCCGACGGGCTGCTGCCTAATCCTGAAGAAAATTGGGGAGGTATCACCAATCATATAAATAATGAAGTTGATTTCGATAAGACCAATATAGAGTTTATCGAGTTTTGGATGATGGATCCTTTCATTGGCTTTGCAGACGGAAACCCCAAAGGCATCGTTTTGGATGGAAGGTTTAATGAGCACAATAAGACCGGAGGATCTTTGATTTTTAATTTAGGCAGTGTTTCAGAAGATTATATGAAAGATGGGCGGCATGCGTTTGAAAATGGGCTCCCTGCAGATGGAGATTTAACTAATGCATCGGCCACAGAATGGGGCTACATCACCGAAGAGCAATTTTTAACCAATCAATTTGAGAATTCACAAGGGAGTAGGGCGAATCAAGATGTAGGTCTTGATGGTTTGAGAAATGATTTAGAGGCAGCCTATTTTCAGTCTTATATTGATCAGCTTAATGTAGCAGGGCTTGCCCGTGAAGAGATATTGGCAGATCCATCAGGTGATAATTTTCAATATTATTTAGACGATGCATATGATCAAAAAAACGCGAAAGTAGTAGAGCGCTATAAAAACTACAATGGACAAGAGGGAAATTCTCCTGTGACTTCTTCAGATTTTTCTAAAGGTAACAGTCCCGCTCCAGACAATGAAGATATCAGTAGGGACAATACAGTATCAGGCTTAGAAGAATATTATGAATATAAAATAGATTTAAGACCAGGAAATCTTGAGGTAGGTAAAGAAAATATCGTTGATCAGGTGATGGGTAAGGATGGGGAGGCTACATGGTACCTATTTAGGGTGCCCATAAAAAATCCTGACAAAATTGTGGGAGCAATTGAGGGTTTTAAGTCAATGCAATATGCCAGAATGTATTTAACAGATTTCAGTCAACCTGTTGTATTGCGTATGTCTAGTTTTAGATTGATTGGAAATAAGTGGCGAAAATATCAAGGTACTTTATTTGAGGAGGGTTTTAATGAGGTACCTGAGATCACCACTTCTGATTTTCAGGTTTCTGTGGTGAATGTGGAGGAAAATAGTATAGGAAACGACGAGTCGCCCCCCTATGTTATACCTCCGGGTTTATCGAGGGATCGCGATAATACCACTTTTTTGAATCGGAGAGATAATGAGCAATCCTTGCAGGTATGTGTGGAAGATTTGCCTGATAAAGACTCACGAGCTGTATTCAAGGGAGTAAGTTACGATTTGATTAATTATGGGAGATTAAAAATGTTTTTCTCGGCGCATGCCTATCAGGGAGATGATGTTTCAGATGATGAAGTTTCGGCCTTTTTAAGATTTGGTACTGATTATTCAGAAAATTATTACGAAATAGAATTGCCCCTCAAGATAACTCCTACGACTTCGGGCCTTTCCGGTGAGGCGATTCGAAGAGTTGTTTGGCCTGAAGAAAATGAAATAGACCTTACCATTAACGAAATCTTAGCTTTAAAATCTGAACGGAATCGAACGGGCTTAAACGTACAGGTTCCTTATACTAAAAAGTCTAAAGACGGTAAATATGATTTAACCATTAAAGGAAGACCTGAACTAAGTACCATATTAACAATGATGATAGGTATGAGAAATTTGGGTAGTGATGATCTGCAAGATAAATCTATTTGCCTGTGGGTAAATGAATTACGAGTAACCGATTTTGACAGTCAAAACGGTTGGGCAGCTAATGCCCGGGTCAATGCTAAATTGGCAGATTTAGGTACGTTCAGCGCATCTACACGTTATACGTCCAATGGGTTTGGATCTATTCAGCAAAGAATTTCAGAGCGTACTAGGGAGGAGCAACTTCAATACGACATCAACGCGTCCATAAATTTTGATAAATTTTTATTTCCAGAAAAAACAGGATTGAAAATTCCTATTTACGCAAGTATAGAACAGTCAAGGGCGACGCCAAAATTTGATCCCTTAGACCCTGACATCCCTCTTGAGGCTTCTTTAGAAAGTTTTGACACCCAAGTAGGGAAGGATGATTACCTCGCTCTTGTTCAAGATCGGTCGACACGAAGAAGCTTAAATTTCACCAATGTGAGAAAAGAAAAAGTAAAATCAGATGCTAAAGTAAATGTCTACGATATTGAAAATTTTTCATTTTCTTATGCTTTTAGTGATCAAAATACGACCAATATTAGCACGCAAAAATTTTACCGAAAGACTACCAGTGCGGGCTTATCCTACAATTATTCTCCGGAAGGATTTTCCATTGAACCTTTCGCAAAGAGTGAAATATTAGGTAATCCTTTTTTGAAGATTATCAAGGACATTAATTTTTCAATATTGCCCACTAGCTTGACTTTTAGGGGAGATTTGAATCGAAACTTTGTTCATACACAGCTTTATAATGCGCAATTAACGACCGCTGGCATGGATCCATATTATGAACGTTTATTTTCTTTTAATAGAAATTATGGGTTGCGATGGAATTTTTTCAAAGCTTTAAGCTTTGATTACAGTGTGAGAGTCAACGCAGTCATCGATGAGTCTGATGACTTTGTTGAAGGTGACATTACCACCAGTGCTGAACGCGATTATATTCTTGATCAAATTCTGAATTTAGGAAGGATGAAAAACTACAATCAAAATGCTTCATTAAATCTTAAACTACCTTTTGATAAAATACCTATCACGGATTGGATTAGCTCAGATGTAAGGTATGCGGTGAGTTATGGCTGGGTCACTGGATCATTAAATCAAGAAGATTCTCTGGGTAATTCGTTTGGTAATATCATAAATAATTCAAGTGATAAATCCTTGACGGGTAAAATCGATATGGTTAAGCTTTACAATAAAGTACCCTTTTTTAAAACAATAAATACGCCTTCGAGAAGTAATAGATCAAGTTCCTCTGCAGGCAAAAGAAAAGACGAGACTGAGACTTCGTTAACTTCATCTTTGATTGTTGGTAAAGGCATTCTACGTATTTTGATGGCGATCAGGTCTATAAACTTCAATTACGGGATAAAGGAAACCACTAACTTATCTGGATTTTTGCCTGCACCTAATCTCTTTGGAATGGATTCTCTTTGGTCTGCTCCGGGTTGGGGGTTTTTATTTGGTGAACAAGATGCAGCGATTAGATTTACTGCTGCCGAACAGGGTTGGATCACCCAAACTCCTCTTTTGACATCCCCTTTTATGCAATCGAGTACTCGAAATCTTTCTTTCAACGCATCGATTGAACCTTTCAAAGGATTAAAAATTCAGTTAAATGGCAAAAGAACGAGTGCAGGAAGATACCAAGAAATTTTTCGTTACAATTCAGAAATTCAAGAGTTTGGATCATTGACGCCTTCGAGATCAGGGAGTTATAGTATTTCATATTTAACGATTAAATCAGCTTTTGAAGCACAAATCCAAACCGTAAATGGCGTTGAGTTTGAAACTTCACCTGCATTTGACCAGTTCAAAGAAAATATAGATGTTATCAGTGGAAGATTGAGCAATTCTTTGGAGTCAAGAGGCATATCAGATCGCTACGATACGATGAGTCAGGATATTTTGGTGCCAGCATTTTTGGCAGCTTATACGGGAGAAAATGCAGAAAATGCACCTATGGGCGTATTCCCACAAATACCTATACCAAACTGGCGTATTGATTTTGCAGGATTATCTAAGTTACCAGGTCTCAAAAACGTTTTTTCTTCAGTGAATCTCACCCACAGTTATCGCTCTATATTTAATGTTAATAACTACACCAATTCCTTACTTTATACTGAACAGATGACTTTAGATAACCAATTAACCGATTATCCTTTGGCCTCTTTGACGGATAGTATTACCGGTAAATTGGTCCCCGTGTATATATTAAATCAAGTATCCATCTTAGAGCAATTTGCACCTCTGATAGGGATCAATGTCAAGACCAAGACCAATTTAAGTGCCAGCTTTAATTACAAAAGGGATAGAAATCTTGCCTTAAATTTATCAAACGCCCAAGTCACAGAAACACAAAATAGTGGTGTCACCTTTGATTTTGGATGGACCAAAGCGGATTTGATCTTACCATTTAAGACCAAGGGAAGAACGATCACCATCAAGAATGACGTTACTTTTAGAATGGCCATTACTTTTCGAGATTCAAAAACCGTTCAGCGCAAGTTACAATTGGAAGAGGAGGGGACTGAAAATAAAATTACCAATGGAAACAAAGGATTTCAGATTCGTCCATCAGTGGCATACAAGCTTAATAAACAGCTAGATTTAACCATGTACTATGAAAAGAATACAACCACACCGCGTGTAGGATCCTATTTGAGGTCGACTACTTCTTTTGGTATACAATTAAGATTTAATCTTGCACAATAAAAAAGTTTAAGCGTATTTTGTCTTAGTAGATTTAAGAGTAGTTAAAAAAAGATATATATGAATATTCCAAGTCAACTATTGTACACTAAAGATCATGAATGGGTAAAGATTAAGGGCGATACCGCTACGGTAGGTATTACAGATTTTGCTCAAGGTGAGTTAGGTGATATCGTTTATGTAGAGATTGAAACCCTAGGAGAGACATTTTCTGCTGAAGAGGTATTCGGATCTGTAGAAGCAGTAAAAACAGTTTCAGATTTAATGATGCCCGTTTCTGGAGAAGTTTTATCTCTAAATGAAGCACTTGAGGCTACTCCTGAACTCATCAATACTGATCCTTATGAGGCAGGTTGGTTGGTCAAGATCAAAGTTGAGGACCAAGGAGATCACTTATTATCTGCTGAGGATTATCGTGCGCTGATAGGAGGCTGATAAGGGTAAAAAATGTTATTGAAGGTAAGAAAACATTAGTTACGTACGACAATTCAAAATAAGGATTGGACTGAAGCTTCTATTTATATAAAATTTTTTTATTTAGATGAAAAAAGCGAGAAAATCCTAGTTTAAAAATAAGATTGACAATATATTTGATAATGAATGTTAATAAAATTTTAACATAACGGTATGGAATTAAAGAAAAATCCCAAAAACGATTTGTCAAGAATGTCTGGAATGTTTCTAAATCTGGGCCTCAGTATAAGTCTTCTTTTGGTTATTGTTGCATTTGAATGGCGGACCTATGATGATTCTGGTTTATTAGATTTAGGGATGGTTCAAGATGATTTTGAGGACTTAATGGAAATCCCTCCAACAGAGCAGCCCCCACCCCCACCTCCTAAAATACAATTACCTGAAATTATTGAGGTTCCTGACGAGGAGGAAATAGAAGAGGAAATAGAGGTAGAGCTAGATCTAGAGGTAACCGAGGAGGAAGTTGTCGAAGATTTTGTGTTTGAAGAGGCACCCGAAGAGGAAGTAGATGAAGTATTCACTATCGTAGAGGATCAACCAGGTTTTCCAGGAGGAAATGCTGCTTTTTACAAATTTGTGGGTAGCAATATGACCTATCCTGCCCAAGCAAGAAGGATGGGAATAGAGGGTAGAGTTTTTGTTCAGTTTGTTGTAGACAAGGATGGAACGGTAACCGAAGTGAAAGCGGTTAAAGGTATCGGAGCCGGATGTGATCAAGAGGCAGAAAGGGTATTAAAGTCTTCTCCTAAATGGACCCCTGGGAAGCAACGGGGTAGAAGTGTTAAGGTGAGAATGGTATTGCCTATTATCTTCAAGTTGAACAACTAATTAAAATATCTGTTTAAAAAAAGCTCGTCATAATCTTATGATGAGCTTTTTTTTTATGTCTTGTGATAAGTAATTCGAAAAATATAATTTATCACTTATCTTTCAATAATATTTTGCACGACGGATAACTATTTTTAAATGAACCCTGTAATGAATGATTTTCAGATAGAGATAAGACAAGGACTCCCCGAGAAACTGCCTCCAGTTGCCATTTTAGATTCCGGTTTGAGTCATGCTCCGAGGCGAAAGGATATTTTATCAGAGACTGAAAAAAAACTGGCTTTACGAAATGCGTTGAGGTATTTTCCTTCCATATGGCATGAGATACTGATCAAAGAATTTCAACAAGAATTGAATGAATATGGTAGGATCTACATGTACCGTTTCATGCCTACATATATAATGTTCGCGCGACCGATTGGGGATTATCCTGCTCAGTCCGTCCATGCAGCTGCCATTATGCATATGATTCAAAATAATTTGGATCCAGCGGTGGCTCAACACCCTCAGGAATTAATTACCTACGGTGGAAATGGGGCGGTCTTTCAAAATTGGGCCCAATACTTGCTCACCATGCAATATCTATGTGAGATGACAGATATACAGTCACTGCACATGTATTCTGGGCATCCTATGGGCCTATTTCCTTCTTCAAAAGACGCCCCAAGAGTTGTGGTGACCAATGGAATGATGGTGCCGAATTATTCAAAGTCAGAGGATTTGGAAAAGTTTAATGCATTAGGGGTTACTCAGTATGGGCAGATGACTGCGGGTTCTTATATGTATATCGGTCCACAAGGAATCGTTCATGGGACTGCACTAACGGTGATTAATGGCTTTAGAAAGATTTTAAATAGAGACGAAACACCTGCAGGCAAACTTTTTTTAACGGCAGGATTGGGAGGAATGAGTGGGGCTCAGCCCAAAGCAGGATGTATTGCGGGCTGTTTGACCGTTTGCGCTGAGATAAACCCTGTAGCGGCCAAGAAAAGGTACGCACAAGGTTGGGTAGATGAAATCACCTATAAAATAGAGAGGTTGGTTGCCCGTGTCAAGAAAGCTAAAGAAAATAAAGAAGTCGTTTCCATCGCTTATGTAGGCAATATCGTGGAAGTTTGGGAGCAGTTTTATGAAAACGGAATTAGGGTTGAAATGGGCTCTGATCAGACTTCGTTGCATAATCCGTGGTCGGGGGGCTATTATCCTGTTGATTTGACGTTTGATGCATCCAACGAATTGATCAAGAACGATCCTGAATTATTTAAAACTAAAGTTCAAGAGTCCTTGAGAAGGCATGCAAAAGCCATCAATAAGCATGTGTTGAAGGGGACTTACTTTTTCGATTATGGCAACGCTTTTCTTTTAGAAGCATCAAGGGCTGGTGGGGATGTGTTAAATGAAGAGGGAACCGATTTCAAATTTCGATCATATGTTCAGGATATATTAGGTCCTATGTGTTTTGATTATGGTTTTGGTCCCTTTAGATGGATTTGCACTTCTGCAGATCCACAGGATTTAGTGAAAACAGATGAGCTGGCTTTACAAACGATGGCGTCGCTTAAGAAAGAGGCACCTATAGAAATAGCGCAGCAAATGGAGGACAATATCACTTGGATAAAAGAAGCCCAAAACAATAAATTAGTGGTAGGCTCACAAGCAAGAATCTTATATGCTGACGCCGTAGGTCGCATAGCAATTGCCAAAGCATTTAACGATGCCCTAGCCGCGGGTGATTTGTTGGCGCCTGTAGTTTTGGGCCGTGACCATCATGATGTGAGCGGAACAGATTCTCCTTACCGAGAGACCAGTAATATATATGATGGCAGTCAATTCACTGCGGATATGGCCATTCAAAACGTCATCGGAGATAGTTTTAGAGGCGCCACCTGGGTTTCCATCCATAATGGAGGAGGTGTGGGATGGGGTGAAGTAATTAATGGAGGATTTGGATTGGTCTTGGATGGGAGTAAGGAAGCGGAGCAAAAGTTGAAGAATATGCTGTTTTTTGATGTCAATAATGGGATTGCAAGGAGGGGTTGGGCACGAAACAAGGAAGCAATTTTTGCCATAAAAAGGGCAATGAATCAAAATAAGTCCTTAAAAATAACACTTCCCAATCAAGTAAATGATGCATTAATCGATGGATTATAATGATAGATATAGGCAAGTATCTACCCAACAGTTCTGCCCAGATCGATGTGGTGTGCTTGTGCCGTGTCATTCGCTTTTTTAACCAAAGCCCCTGATGAAATCAATTCATGAGCGAGTTTAATGTCCTCGGAAAAAATGCGATCTTCCTCTGCATGATTAATTTTAGTTCTTATTAATTCATGACAATGGTCCAATACCAAGCCTGATTTTAAGGGCTTATGATAGTCAAAAGCTTGCGCGGCACAGATCAGTTCTATGGCTAGTATATGTTCTAAATTATCAATAATGGTATTGAGTTTTCGCCCACTGATAGATCCCATACTGACATGATCCTCTTGTCCCAGGGAGGTAGGAATACTGTCTGCACTTGCAGGCCAACACAATCCTTTATTTTCACTTGCCAGCGCGGCTGAGGTGTATTGTGGAATCATAAATCCAGAATTGATTCCTGTATTTTTCATCAACAAACGGGGTAAGCCCGCCGTTTTCCCTTCCAAAAGAAGGTAAGTTCTTCGGTCCGAAATATTTCCTATTTCGGCAGCTGCTAAACCTGCATAATCTAGGGGCATCGCTAGCAATTGGCCATGAAAATTACCCCCACTGATAGATGTTTGGGCATTTAATATAATAGGATTATCCGTAACAGAATTTAATTCGGTGATTACTAATTCATTTAAATGGGACCAAGCATTTCTTGAGGCTCCATGTACTTGTGGAATGCATCTTAAAGAATAAGGATCTTGTACACGGTCACAATCTTCATGGGAGGCGACCATTTCAGAACCGCTAAGTAAGGTGTTCATTCGAGCAGCGACGAGCTGAGACCCCTCAAAAGGCCTCAGCTCATGTAGTTCTCTTGTGAAAGGGGAGATAGAACCTAATAAACCCTCTAAGGACATGGCACCTACAATATCGGCAGCCTCTAGGCAATTATACAAACGGCTGAGCCCTAGTACGGCATAAGACAAGATGAATTGGGTACCATTGATCAATGCCAATCCCTCCTTTGCTCCCAGAGGTAATGGATCTAAATGATGTAGGGTATGCATTTTAGCAGCTGACATGATTTTCCCATCCACCTTGACTTTCCCCAATCCTATGATGGGAAGGAATAGATGTGCCAAGGGAGCCAAATCGCCTGAAGCCCCGACAGATCCTTGGGAGGGGACTTCAGGGATGATTTCGTATTGAATAAAGAATACGATGCGTTCAAGCACTTCCAAAGAAATGCCAGAATAGCCCATACTTAGTGCATGTACTTTTGTGATGAGCATTAATTTTGTGATGAGATCGGGCACGATCAGACCGACTCCAACACTGTGGCTTTTTAAAATATTTTTTTGAAGTAATTTGATTTGTTCTTTTGAAATTCGAGTGTCACAAAGAGGGCCAAATCCGGTATTTATCCCATAAACTGTATGCTCGCTGTGGGCTATGTCCAATGTGTTTTTTCTACTTTCCTGAATGTTAGCCTTAGCACGTTTTCCAATTTCACAAGTGAGTTTGTTAGTTGCGATTTGAAGAGCCAAATGGGGGGTGAGGTGATCTTCTCCAAAATAAAATATTTTCATATGGTACATTTTAATATCATTTCCAGGCGCCTGCTTGTGATTTTCTCTGCTGCTGCGCATCATAATAACGTATAGCAAAAGTATTCATTTCCTGGGGAGAAAGGAGTTCTATGAGACGCATGTAGCCACTATCAGCATATTCTGGTAATCCTATTTTTAAAGAGGTAAAACAATAAGCTTTTAAGAGGGGAACGGAGTAAGGATTAATTTCTATGGCCTCGACTAGTAAGTTGTACATTGAATCTAAGTCCGTATTGGCTTCATTTACTCTATTTATTATGCCTAGTTCGTCAAAAGCATTCTCAGTTATGTTGGGCTCTCTAGTGTGAGGAAAAAGATCATTTTTAAGTATTTTTTTGCTAGCATCGGGAAGTGATGACAAAAGATCTTTAAGAATTCCTTCAATTTCATCTTGGCGACCTGCAGAGATCAACTGTTGCATATATTTTTTCCATATTGTCTTTAAATCAAGGGGACTGAATGAAGACAAGAGGGAGGTATTAGCCCATTCAAAAGCCTCGGGGCGATAATAAAAATAGGCAATACTTTCATCATTTTGACCTATGATGATTGGATCAATGAGTGCGCCGAGGGCGTATTGTCCACTGTCTTTTTTCATCAAGATATCTAAAGATGATTTGGCCAAGGACCAGTTTTGGCTTTCCAGAGCGGCGATCATGAGGTTGTGATCACTGTTTAAATTACCATATCTTTTTGATTTTGTGAATAGTTCAATAGCTAATTTAGGAGCGGAGTTTTGTAATGCCATTTTTCCCAGCATTTCTAAAACGACTCCTTTTTCTGTACTATTTGAAAGCGTCATCAATACATCTAGCTTCCTAAATGCCTGGTTAATGTATCCCGTTCGGTACAATCCTAAGGCTTGAGATTCTAAAATAGCTCGGTTCCAATCACCTGATTTGATGGTCCGTAAGAGAGTATCAGAGGTTAGGTGTAAAGCAGTATGGTCGCCCATCAAATTGGCATTGATCAAGAGCGAAAGGGAGTGTAGATTTAGAGGAGTGAATAGAAGTGGTTCTAGTTGAGGATCGAAGGACTGGCCGGCTTTCAGTTTTCCACCCAGCATATTGGTCTTGAGCGGAAGTGAGGCAGCGTCATAGATTGCTTGATCCCATTCATAGAGATTCATAAAAGACTTATTGACTTCGATGGCTTGGTTCCATTGATCTGTCGTTCCGGCTTCATTAATAATTTTTCTTGCAGATTTTATATTACCGGTATTAAAATATTGAATGGCTAAATTATTACGGATTTCTGCAGACTTTGGGAAGTCAGCGAGCCCTTCGTTGAGCAGACTAAGAGAACGGGCAGGCTCGTCATTTTTATTGTAAGCTTGTGCTGCGTTGAGGTAAGCGAAGGGCGTTTCATTTTTTTTAGTGGCTCGGTAAAAGCGATAAACATATTCTTCAAAGTCATTTTTCTGAGCATAATATTTTGCCAAGCGATAATTAGAATAATGATTGTCCCAGGCAAAAACATTCCCTTGTTCGTAATAAGCTACAGCTAAGGGTAAATTACCTACCGCTTGATGGAAGTTACCCATATAATTATACTCAGCAGCGACCAGTTTTTTATAAGGACCTTTATTGGCAATGAGAAAAAATGCCAGTAATACGATCAGCCCTCCTAATTTTGACGAGACATAAGGAAAATTTCGATCTATGTACACAATCTTATAGACTTGCATGCCCCTAACTAAAGGATCAATAAAGTTAAAAATGAGGTAAAGGATAAACATAAACCCAAATCCGAGGTGAGCATATAGAATCAGATAACTCATACCATCGTGGGTAGGATCATTGCCATGGGTCAAGCCCAAATTCAAATAGCTTAAAGCGATACAGCCGAGTAAAAAGAAAAGCCAAGTAATATCGAATTCGCGTTGTAATATTTTGTTCAGAATAATCTGCTTGTAAGGAATGGTTACGATACCAATCATGGCCGAACAAATCAAAAGATAAAGAGGATTGATAACATCAAAATTAAAATGTAATAGCCCCGCTTGAGTAGCCCAATACAAGCCCAATCCTCCCAGATAAAGGACGCTGAAGGAGATCAAATGCTTCAGGTTATTGGCGGATCCTCTGGTTTGGGTCAGAATATATACCAGCGCGAAAAGAATCTCTTCGGCAATAAAACATATGAATATAAATGTCAGGCTAGCAACACCCAGATGAGAGCCCGCTATGAATCCTTCCAGAAACTGAGGGTTTTCATTTACACAAAGGGCAAGAAAGCTTACAGTAATCAGGACAATAATCAACCATTTTTTCAAGAAGGACGGCTTCGGGTTAAAGGCATGAAAATAGTAGGTCGGCCCAAGACATATCAAAACCCAAATTAAGGTCATCCATTTATCACCCAACTGAGCACCAAAAACACCTATAGAATCCAGATCTATATAATTGATAAACAAGAAGCTCATCCCTACAAAAACAATAAATCCAATTTTTTTTAGGTAGGTACTAAAGGCTAAAAGGCCACAAAAAAAAATCCAAATAAGGAGATTTAAGGCCCAGCTAATTATTAGAGGAGTTTCAATATTACCCCCTTGAAAGGACTCATTTATAAAATAGATATAAGAGGAAAGAGTAAAATCAAACGGTCCTTTATTGAAAGTGAGGTAATCAAACGGTTCCTTTTCAAGTGTGCTGGTAACTTCCCAGTTGAGGTATAGGTCGGCACCTATATAATTGAATGCGATGAGCATTACAATTAAGCTAATATAGATGCCTAGCAGTATTTTGGATAGGCTATTGAATTGAGGCATCATGTTGCAATTTTCAGTCTAAAACTTTGGGAACTTTGAAAAAGCCATCTTGGTGGTCGGGAGCATTTCTCAGCAATGCCTCGTGGGTCAGTTCGTTTTTGGGTTCGTCAGGTCTGAAAATGTTTAATTCAAAAGACATATGGGTGAGAGGTTCAATGCCACTGGTGTCTAGTTCGTCTAGTTTTTTTACCCAAGAGATAATGCGCTTCATGTCTGCGATGAGCGCAGCTTCTTTATCTGGTGCTACCTCTAATCGAGCTAAATGGGCAAGCTTTTGAATGGTTTCTTTGTCAATATTCATAATACATCTTCTTCAAATTTAGATAAAATCTTGCTTCGAATTTAACTCAGATTGGATTATATCAAATACTTTCTTTTTTAAGGCTTTAATTTCTACTTCATCTTGGGGCGTAGGTAGGATTGGAGGATGTAATACGATGCGCATTTTACCCGGTAAAATACTAAATTCAGGTTTATCGGGCTGAATTTTATGATTGTCATGGAAGGTGACTGGAATGATGGGAATTTGCTTTTCAATTGCAAGTCTGAAGGCCCCATCATGAAAAGGAGTCATTTGAGGAGGATTTTTTGTTTTAATGCCTCCTTCAGGAAAAAAACTAAGCCCATAACCCATATCAAGGGCTTTACGAGCTTGAAGTATGCTTTTTCCTCGACTTTTTGAGTTAGACCGATTGACGGGGATGTGAATTTTTCTAAACATATAACCAAAAAAGGGGACAGTAGCAATAGAACTTTTCCCAATAAACTTGGTATAAATGGGGATTCGTGCGATGGCTGGAATGTCTAAATATGAAAAATGGTTGGCACACAAGATATATTGTTGGTTTTTGACTAAATCGAATTGAATATCAAACTTCACATTTAAAAAAATGAGTGGGAAATAGAGCCGTGCCCAGAGATAATCCACTTGCAGGGCTAGGCCGTGCCATCTTTCATTTTGAGCGCTTAAAAAAAATAAAGGAAAAAAGAGTGAAAAGGTAAGCATGAATAAAAATGCTGCATAAAGAGTGAAGAGTCTAGCGATATTTTTTTTCATAATGATCAGAACATTAGAGAATCAACTCAAAGATATATTTCCTATGACAAAATTGAGGCCTGTTTGGGTTAAGAACTTAGTAAAACTGTGATTAATGTAATAGGATCTGAGGACAATGGATGGTAGATATTGGTCTCTGAAATAATGAACCCATGACAATTATTAATCAGATTATTACCTATTGAGGTTGAATGATGACTATAAATTTGCTAGTAGTTTTACATCCATTATCTTTAAATTTCAATAGTAGAATGGAAGTCATCGAATCTATTGAAATAACTAAAAAAAAAAGATTTTGGATCTCATTAAAATTGATCACATTAGCAAAGCATACAGTGGACATCCGGCCCTTTCTGATGTCAGCCTAACCATTCCTGATAAAAGCATTTTTGGGTTATTGGGCCCGAATGGAGCTGGAAAAACGACATTGATTCGTATCATCACCAAGATCATCCAGCAGGACCAAGGGAAGGTATTTCTAAATGAGGAAGAGATCACCTATGATCTAGTGAGGAAGATAGGTTATTTGCCAGAGGAGCGGGGACTATATAAGAAGATGAAGGTAGGCGAGCAACTCATTTACCTCTCTCAATTGAAAGGTCTTTCAAGAACTGAGGCTGTAAAAAGAATCAAAATATGGCTTGAAAAGCTCGATCTGAAGTCTTGGTGGAATAAGAATGTAGAGGATTTGTCCAAAGGGATGGCTCAAAAGGTACAGTTCATCGCAACGGTAGTCCATGAGCCCAGGTTGCTCATTTTGGATGAGCCTTTTTCAGGTTTTGATCCGGTCAATGCAGATTTGGTTAAAAACGAAATATTGGATTTGAGAGATAAAGGGGCAACTATTATTTTTTCTACCCATCGGATGGAATCAGTTGAAGAGCTTTGTGACAACATTGCACTGATTAACCAGTCTAAAAAAATATTAGATGGATCGGTTAAGCAAATCAAGGAGGAGCAAAAGCAAGGACAATATATCATTGATTATACGGGAACTTTGCCAATCAAAGAATCTTTTGATGTGTTGAGTCAAACAGATCTGGAAGGAGATTTAAAGAGGGCTCATATTAAATTTCATAAGGCATCAAAGCCCAATGACTTGATTACACAACTTATTAGATCGGTACAATTATTTGCCTTTTCAGAGAAAATACCGACCATCAATGAAATTTTCATTTCAAAAGTGTCTCCAAGTCATGAATAAAGTTAGCCTGATCATTTTCCGTGAATACTTGACAAGAGTTAAAAAGAAGTCTTTTATCATCGCTACTTTTTTAGGGCCCATTTTAATGGGTGCCGTGATGTTTCTACCTACTTATTTTGCCTTAAATACGCAGGGCAATCAATTCTTTCAGGTGATTGATGAGAGTGGTTTGATGGGAGCCATATTTGTCTCAGATAATGAAGTGAACTATGAATACATTTCGACTAATCTTGACTTAGCTAAAAGTGATTTATTGGAAAATGATATCGATGGCTTGATTTATATACCTGAATTTGAGCTAAATGAGCCTAAGGGATTTATACTGTATGGAGCTTCTAATCAGAGTATATCAACCCTTTCATCTATAGAAAATACCCTAGAGTTGCATATCGAATCTTTGCGATTATCGGCCTCTGGTTTGGACAAAGAGGTGATTGAGTCGTTTGAAGCTAATATTGATTTAAACACCATTAATTTGAGTGATTCCGGTGGAGAACAAGAAAGCAGTTCAGGAGCAGCCACTATCATAGGATACATTGCTTCTTTTATGATCTATATGTTTGTTTTTATTTATGGTGCCATGTGTATGCGTGGTGTTATCGAAGAAAAGAGTAGCCGAATCGTAGAGATTGTATTGTCTTCAGTCAAGCCTTTTGAACTCATGATGGGTAAAGTTATAGGAATTGCGATGGTGGGGTTGACCCAGTTTGTGCTTTGGATTCTATCGACTGGGGGTATTTCAATATTGATTTCAGTACTTATGAGCCCGGTGGCTCTGGAGATGGGAGCTGCAAATAGTGAGATGTCCTCGGAAGTAGATATGATGGCAACTGCCTTATCTGCCTTGGGTGGAATCAATATGACTTTGGTATTGTCTGCTTTCTTATTCTATTTCATTGGTGGATATTTACTGTATGGAGCCTTATTTGCTGCGATTGGTTCGGCATCTGAAAGTGACGCAGATGCTCAGCAATTTATGCTACCCGTGACGGCGCCACTGATTATCTCCATTATCAGCTTGAGTCTGGTTTTACAGGATCCTCATGGAAGCGTATCTTTTTGGATGTCCATCATCCCATTTACTTCACCCATTATCATGATGATGCGGATTCCTTTTGGTGTGGCACCTTGGGAATTGATATTGTCCATGCTCATGTTGATTTTGGGTTTCCTATTTACTCTGTGGATAGCGGGTCGTATTTATCGGGTCGGAATTTTAATGCATGGAACCAAGGTCAACTGGAAAATTTTAGCCAAATGGTTTATGACTAGTGACTAACACATTTCAAGGGCTTTTTTTAGTATCTTAGGCGATAGAATTATCCAATGAGTCGCTTTAAAATATTTAATGCCATAGACATATACGCCTCTGGATCCATACAAAAATGGATTGTTCTTGCTCTTTGCCTAGGTATAGGTGTTGGATCGGTACGCTATACAAACGAGCTAGTTAAAGAAATTAAAAAAAGAGAGGATTGGCAGGTGAATTTATATGCTAAAGCGCTTGAGTTTATCGCCAATGAACATGAGACCAATCAAAATGCACTATTTGCTTTGGAAGAAATTATCCAAGCGAACACGACCATTCCCGTTATTTTAACCAATGAGTGTGGAACTCCTGTTTTTTATAAAAACTTACCTCAGGCAGACTTAATCATAGATTCAGAGGAGCGAGCATCTTATTTAGTACAGAAGATTAATGAAATGGGATTGACCAAAGCGCCCATCGTTGTTAATCTAGTCGATGCCCATGGCAATCAGTATGGACAAACCATGATTTATTTTGAAGAGTCAAGCCTTTTGGTGCAGTTGCGTTATTATCCTTATGTTCAATTGGCTGTTATTTTTGTTTTTGTGCTCATTGTATTTACTGTTTTTAATTATTCAAGGTTGTCAGAGCAGAATCAGATATGGGTGGGTATGGCTAAGGAAACCGCCCACCAATTAGGGACTCCCATATCCTCTTTGATGGCATGGGGCCAATATTTCAAAGAGAAATATGTTGAAGATCCCTACATAATAGAGCTAGACAAAGATGTCAAACGTCTTGAAATCATCACCCAACGGTTTAGCAGTATCGGGAGTACGCCTAAGATGACATCTCTCAATATTTATGAACAGGTTAAATTATCTGTTGATTATTTTAAAACAAGAATAAGCAAAAAGGTAACGATCGACTTTAAGGCACAGGAAGCCGAACATATTTATTTAAACATGAATCCTGAACTTTTTTCTTGGGTTCTTGAAAACTTAATAAAGAATGCCGTAGATGCGATGGCGGGTGTGGGCCATATTCAAATTTTGATGTTTTGTTCAGGAGTAGATAAATTAATGATTGATATTGAAGACGAGGGCAATGGTATTGCGTCGAATAAAATGAGAACAGTTTTTAAGCCCGGATTCACTACTAAAAATAGAGGATGGGGTCTGGGGCTGACCTTAACCAAACGGATCATCGAAGACTATCATGGTGGGAGGATTTTCATTAAGAACTCAGCGTTGAATAAGGGAACTGCGTTTCGAATTATTTTAAACGCAAACGTACAATAAATAGAATAATATGATTGAAATCAGCGGAGCATCCGCTCATAAGTTTATTTCTCATTATCATGCTCCAGATTGTATCATGGCACCTAAGGCTGTAGAGATTCAGGCAACCATGTCTCATGAGGTAGCTCAAATTTTACTCCCTAGAATCACCGCCTCGGAAGGAGAATTCATTTTTGATCATGATGTAAATATTGAGCTGAACTCTGTGAGAAAGCTGTTGCTGGATTATTTTGGAGGAATCAGTAATTTCTATGAGATGACTATTGGTGTAATGAAAGTGCTTGCTGCTTCAGAAAAAAATATCAGTGAGGGAGAGGTATACATGACAGCTTTTGATCAGATCATCTATGATCAAAAGCCTTGTCAAGCTGTGGGCATATTTAAGATAGATGGCAAGCAATCTTTTATCGAATCTTCGCTGATGGATGATCAATTAACCATGACTCTAAATAAGGGTATTGGTATTAAAGACCTCAACAAGGGAGCCTTAATTATTTTGGATTCGGATCAAAATGAAATGATTTTGAAAGTATTTCAAAATCATCCCGATATCAAATACTGGCGCCATCAGTTTTTAATCATTAGGCCTCTTGAAAATGAATTTTATCAAACCAAAAACACAATGAACCTTTGTAAAGATTTCGCTTTAAAGGGCTTAAATGGGATGGCTAAAGTAGACCAAGTGGATTTGCTCAATAAGACGGTAGATTATTTTAGTGAAAAGCAATCATTTGACCAATCTGAATTTGAGGAGGAGGTATTGGCCTCGACAGATATAAAGGCTGCATTTAATATCTACAAAGACAGCTTTGAGGAAAAACATGAGATCGAAGCTATGAGCGAACAATTTGAAATTTCAAAACCCGCTTTCAAGGTGGCCAAGAAATATATCAAATCGGTCATTAAACTGGACCGTAACTTTCATGTGTATGTCCATGGTCAAAGGCAAGAGATTGAAAGAGGTTATGATGAGGTCCGTGGCAAAAATTATTATAAACTGTATTTCGATCAGGAAAGTTAAAATAAGAGATGTGTTAACTCATCCATATTTTTTCCCAAATGTCTTCTAAATGTTTTTTGGTGGCCCTAATACCATCGGCCTCACTAAGTTCTGTCCCTTCATATTCGATGCCAATGTGACCATTAAAATTCTGGGCTTTAACTAAAAGGAGCATTTTTTCGTAATCAAAATTACGATGCACGCCATTGGTATGAAAGTTATAAGCTTTGGCGCTTACTCCCTTAGCATAGGGTAGTAGGGTTTCAACGCCAAGGTAAGGATCATACATTTCAAGGCAAGAACCATCTTGAGTACTTCCCCACTGAGCGCTCAGGCACCAGTTTCCAAAATCGGGTAAAGTACCTAGGTTAGGTAAATTGATCTCTTTGATGATAGAGCTGATGAGTTGGGCATTTGAACTGAACAGTCCGTGGTTTTCAATTAAAACATTGATCTCTTCTTTAGCTGCGTAGTTGGCGAGCTGGCTTAGCCCGTCGATCAAAGAGACTTTAAAAATTGAGGGATCGGGAGATCCGAAGGCGTTAACCCGTATCGAATGGCACCCCATGATTTTAGCCGCATGGATCCATTGATAATGATCTTCAACGGCTTTTTGTCTAAGTTTATTATCCTTGCCTCCCAAATCACCTTCGTCATCGACCATTATCAGTAAATTTTGAACGGCGAGCGCATCAGATCTTTCTTTCATATTGATCCAAAAAAATTCGTCATTACCTTTATCTCTATAAAAACTAGCTACGTATTCTACGGCAGGGATGCCAAACTCTTTTTTAGAGATTTCGGAAAATAAAACAGGATCTAAATTCCCCGATTCAAAAGCATTGTGGAGGGACCATTGTGCCAATGAAAGTTTAAGTTTTTTCCCGAGATGCTCAAAGGAGATGCTCTTCGCATTTGATAGAAAGGGTATTTGGGAACTTATAAATCCCAGTGCAATTTGCTTGATAAATTGTCTTTTAGATGATTCCATTCGATTTATTTTAATAATTATGGTGAGATTTAATACTATAAAATTCTTAAAGATCAATCTTGATTGAACCTGCCTTGCCTCAAAAAAATGTTACTTTTCGTATTAAATTTTCAAGCATTTAATAGGTGCCGAATACCGTATTTGTCATCTAATTTAAATAGTTCTTGTCAAAAAAAGGAGAGCTATGGATAAAAGTTGATTGCTTTTTTTTTTCTAAAAATTAAGTTTATTTAATCAACGTTGTCATCCAATAATTTTTAGCCTAATTTTGCATTCGAATTTAAAAAAAATATTTCATCTAGAGTATAATGGCAAATCAAGGAAAAATCACTCAAATAATTGGCCCAGTGGTGGATGTGAGTTTTGATGGTGGCAAGCTGCCCAAAATATTAGACGCCCTTACGATCAAACGTAAAGATGGAACTGTAGTTGTTTTGGAGGTACAACAGCACCTTGGAGAGAACACAGTTAGAACTATCGGAATGGACGCAACTGACGGAATGAGAAGAGGTCAAATCGTGAGCGATACAGCCGCGCCCATTCAAATGCCTATCGGTGATGATATTAAAGGAAGACTTTTTAATGTTGTTGGACAAGCTATAGATGGATTGCCCCAGCCAGAAGGTAGAGAAGGATTACCCATCCACAGACAGTCCCCAGCATTCGCAGATTTATCTACGGCTTCCGAAGTTCTTTTCACAGGCATAAAAGTAATTGATCTCATTGAGCCTTACGCTAAAGGAGGTAAAATTGGTTTGTTTGGTGGTGCGGGTGTTGGAAAAACTGTATTAATTCAAGAGTTGATCAATAATATAGCAAAGGCTTATTCTGGACTCTCGGTTTTTGCAGGTGTGGGTGAAAGAACCAGAGAGGGAAATGATTTGCTGAGAGAAATGATTGAAGCGGGAATCGTAAACTATGGAGATGATTTTAAAAAATCATTGGAAAATGGGGGATGGGATTTGTCCAAGGTAATAACGGCAAACTTGAAGGAATCTAAAGCTACTTTTGTATTTGGGCAGATGAATGAACCTCCAGGGGCTAGAGCTCGGGTGGCTTTATCAGGGCTGACCATTGCAGAATATTTCCGTGATGGAGATGGAACAGGAAAAGGGCGCGATATCCTCTTTTTTGTAGATAATATTTTCAGGTTTACACAAGCCGGCTCAGAGGTATCAGCACTCCTAGGTAGAATGCCTTCAGCTGTGGGATACCAACCTACTTTAGCAACCGAGATGGGAGTAATGCAAGAAAGAATTACATCTACAAAGAATGGATCTATCACTTCAGTTCAAGCGGTATACGTACCTGCAGATGATTTAACAGATCCAGCTCCTGCGACTACGTTTTCGCATTTAGATGCTACCACGGTACTTTCAAGAAAAATTTCAGAATTAGGCATTTACCCTGCAGTGGATCCATTGGATTCCACCTCAAGGATATTGAGTGCAGAGACTTTAGGCGATGAGCATTATACTTGTGCGCAAAATGTAAAAGAATTACTCCAGAGATACAAAGAATTACAAGATATCATTGCCATTTTAGGCATGGATGAGCTGAGCGATGAAGACAAATTGATTGTTCATAGAGCGCGGCGAGTACAGCGATTCCTCTCGCAGCCGTTTCATGTAGCAGAAGCTTTCACAGGTTTGCCGGGACAATTGGTAGACATCAATGAAACGATCAAAGGGTTTAATGAGATTATGGATGGTAAGCATGATAATTTACCAGAAGCAGCGTTCAATTTGGTAGGTACTATCGAGCAAGCAGTTGAAAAAGGTGAGAAATTATTGGCTGAGGTAGCTTAAGATATGTTTATTGAAATTGTAACCCCGGACAAAAAGGTATTTGAAGGAGAGGCCACAAGCGCTATTTTTCCAGGGTCCGATGGATCTTTTCAGATTTTGAATAATCATGCGGCTTTAGTTTCGACGTTGGGTAAAGGAAATATTATCTTTGTTAAAACGCTCAACAATAAGTCAGAGGAAGTTCAGATGGAAGTGGATGGTGGAGTTGTAGAAGTATTGAACAATAAAGTTACGGTTTTAGCCGAAAAAATCACTGAATAAGGAAGAGCGGCTAAACTTCCTCGTACCGATGGCGTTTTCTCATCTATTAAACAATCCTACCAAAATCCCGAATTAGTACACTTCTATTTTTTACTTCGAGAGGAAATCATTTGAAATAAACTGATAAATCGCTCTGCCGTAATCAGGTAGGGTATCTGAAGGATACTGATGTGTGTAGGCATTAATCTCGCCATTGTAGACTTGTGATATTGAATTAGATACTAGTCCAAAACCATCTCCATAGCTATAATATGCCCGCGGATGATAATGTGTGGATAGTATATTTCTACCGAATACATATTCAGGATGGTTGATATTCAATTGGGCCAGCAAGGTCGGTGCTAAGTCTAATTGACAGCTTATACTTGAAATTACCGTATCAGTCACAGCAAGTGCTCCCCCGAGCCACAATAAGGGGATGTGAAAGGTTTCCTTTTGGCCATTGGATGTATTTTTAATTTGAGTGGTACCGTGATCAGCTGTTACCACGATTAACGTCTGGTCCCACCAAGTAGTTTTTTTAGCCTGTTCAATGAACTCTCCAAGACAGGCATCTGTATAATGCATGGCGCTTTTAAAGCTATTCTCATTATTATCAGAGCCGAATACTGGTTCGACGGGAATGTCAAAGGGTTCATGGCTGCTTAAGGTGAATAGGGTATAGAAAAAAGGTGTATCTTCCTTTTTAAGATCATTAAATAGAGTATCGAAGACAACATCATCATGAATTCCCCATTTGGTATTGTTACTTGAAAAATCAAAGTCCAGTTTGCTAATAATTTTATCTGCTTTTCCTTGATTGAAGTAAGCCCTAAAGTTGGCAAAATCAATCTCGCCTCCGTAGTAAAACGCAGTTTGGTAATCTTGCTCTTTTATTAATTTTATTAGGTGAGGTAACTTTTCAGTCTTGAAAGGGTTTTCAATAATGGCATCGTAAGGCAATCCAGGATAACTACTGAACAGGCTACCGATTCCTCTGTTTGAACGATGTCCTGAGGCATAGAACTGTGAAAATAAAACACCCTCTTTGCTGAGTTTATTAACATGTGGGGTAACGGATTTGACCCCTTCCAATACTTCTACTCCTTTGGCGGTAAAACTTTCGAGTATGATGAGTAGGATGTTGGGTCGAGGGGTATTGAGGAGTGAAGGATAAGGGGTTCCCTTCGTAGGAGCACCGTTAATTTTACTGAATAGGTCAGCCGCAAAAGAATCTGGCATTAAGTCATAGCGGGCATCTATTTTTGATGCTTTTTTCATGGAATAAACAAAATTCCAGATTGTATTGACTGCGGCATGATTGACCGCCATATTATCAGTATCAAAGTAAACAGCACCTACATTGATCGGGATTCCCAATCTGAAGGGAATAATACTGAATCCACCTCTGATGGGGATGAGAGACAATCCGATCAAAGTAAAAAAAAGTAAGGGCTTTTGCCAATAGTATCTATTTTTAAAATTAAATGAAAATCGACCCACCAACCAAGCAGTAATTTTAAAATGAGAATAAAATAATAATAAGCTGAGCAGTATAGGAAAAACCAATGTTTTGAAAGTAATAGAATGGGTAATTTGTTTGGGATCATTTAGGTACCTTAAATGCATGGCATCGAATTTCTCTCCCCAGTAAGAATAAACTTCCAAGTCTATGATTTCAACAATAGAAACTGTGGCAAGAATGAGAGTGATAGATCCCAAAAGTATACGTTTCGATACTCTTGGACCAATGGCAGGAGACGCAGCCAGTATAAGTGAGGGGATCAACATCATATAGCCTGAAAAAGAAAGATCCAACTTCAATCCATATAAATAGCTTAGCAATAATTTTTCGATGTTAGCATCAGCAAAAGCTGATACATTGTAAAGGATAAATACAGTTCGGTAAAAAACAAAATAAAGTATGAATACACCCCAAAGTGAAAAATATTTAAATAAATTATTTTTCATATCAAAGGAGTGCTGAGGCTTACTTCAATGATCTCAGCCTTTTCACAAAGGCCAATTAAAGTAAAAATATATTTATTCATAGATTTTGATAAGTAAGCAGAATGGATAGAGGATCGAAATCAGTTATCATTTGATTTTTTTTCATCCTTTGTTTTCTTACGCTTGAATCGCTTGATCATTTTTTTTTCATAGCTCCAAAAAAAATCAAATTGGCCCAAGAGCGACCCATAAAAAAGTAAAATGCTGTTGTATATGGGTAGAATACAAATGAGGTAAATTATAGTAAACATCGTACTTTTTTCCCCATCAACGGTAAAATAATCAACAATGGGTTTTTTAATCAGTAGGACGGTGGATCCCGTCAAAGCGAATACAATTAGGATCATGGCGAATTGACCAGAGCTCTTGACCTTCCATTTTTCTTTTAATTTATTAATCCAATTCATTGATTGTGTTTAAATAGGGTAGCCAATAGACCCCCTTTGGTGTCGCCCGAAGGGAGATTTTTTCTTTTTTTATTGGATGCTCAAATTCGATTTTGAATGCATGTAGGCAAATACTTTTATCAGGATTAGGTGTGGCATAACCGTATTTTAAATCTCCTTTTATTGAGCAAAAAATTTTTGCCAATTGGACTCGAATTTGATGAGATCTCCCTGTTGCTGGTTTTACTAACAGTAAAGAATGTCCGCTGTCGTACATCAAAGTACGATAGTTTAATATTGACTTTTTACCACTGCTCTTATCCTTATTAAAGGCTTTAGTAATGTTCTTGGTTTCATCTTTTACCAACCAATGGGTCAAGGCACCATTCAACTCTTGCGGTCTAGCCTTCACGACCGCCAAATAGGTTTTTTGTATCATTTGATCTCTGAAAAGGGCCGTGAGTCGTGTCAAGGCCTTGGAGGTTCTCGCGAAAATGACTATTCCACTGACCGGTCGATCCAAGCGATGTGCCGGATTGAGAAATACATCTCCGGGCTTATTGTACTTTTTTTTGATATAGTTTTTACCCCAGTTAGTTAAAGTAGCATCACCTGTTTTATCACCCTGTACTAACCAGCCAATGGGCTTGTTAACAACCAATAAATGATTGTCTTCATATATTGTTTTTGGATCGATCAATTTATTTTAAAATTCACTTATGGAATGAAATTGAATATTTGGAAAATTATCTTCTACCATCTGTAACCATGATTTTGATTCTGCCATAAAGACAAGTTTATCTTCCTTATCTTTCGCAATATGCCGGTATTTATCTTTGACAAAGGCCTCTAATATATTTTTATCCGAGGCGTCGATCCAACAAGCTTTATAAATATTGATAGGTGAAAAACTTACTTTTGCATTGTATTCATTCAGTAATCGATATTGGAGTACTTCAAATTGCAGTGCACCCACAGTACCCACCACTTTTCTAGTACCCATTTCGTAGGTAAATAGTTGGGCCACACCTTCATCCATGAGCTGTGTCAATCCCTTTTCAAGTTGCTTGGATTTCATTGCATCTAAATTGAGGACCTCTTTGAATAGTTCAGGGGAAAAACTTGGAATTCCCTTATATAAGGATTTCTCACCTTCATTGAGGGTATCACCTATTTTAAGATTTCCTGTATCATACAAGCCAATGATATCTCCCGGGAAGGCCTCATCTATGGTTTCTTTTTGTTGTGCCATAAAGGCCGTAGCATTTGAAAAGCGATATTTTTTATCATTTCTTACATGATAATAGTTATTACCCCGTTGGAATTTTCCCGAACAGATTCTGATAAAAGCAATTCTATTTCGATGTCTAGGATCCATATTTGCATGAATTTTAAATATAAATCCTGAGAATTTGGGGTCTATTGGAGGGATCATCCGGCTCTCCGTATCTCTTGGTTTTGGATGTGGGGCAATTTCCGTAAAGCAATCAAGCAATTCCCTTATCCCAAAGTTTGACACGGCACTGCCAAAAAAAACAGGAGCTAAATCACCAGAGAGGTAAGCCCCTTGATCAAAAGGGTCGTATACGCCGTCTATTAATTCGATGTCTTCTCGGAGCTGGGATAAAGCAGAAGGAGGTAGGTACGTTTCTAATTCAGGATCATTAACATCCTTGATATTCACCACATCATCCACTCGTTTGTTTTTTCTAGGTTCGAAAAGGTTAATATTTTTTTCGTAAAGATTATATACCCCTCTGAGTGTTTTGCCCATACCGATAGGCCAAGTAAGGGGTTGCACATTTATTTTTAGCTCCTCTTCAATTTCGTCAATCAGATCAAATGGATCACGACCTTCTCTATCTAGCTTATTAATGAAGCAAAGGACGGGGGTATTGCGCATGCGACAAACTTCCATGAGTTTTCTGGTCTGTTTTTCTACCCCTTTGACACAGTCAATGACCATGATAACACTGTCTACTGCAGTCAAAGTACGGTAGGTATCTTCTGCAAAATCTTCGTGACCCGGTGTGTCTAAAATATTAATTTTTAAACCTTTGTAATCAAAACCCATCACTGAGGTTGCGACAGAGATACCTCTTTGTTTTTCTATGGCCATCCAATCGGAGCGCGTAGCCATATCTATTTTGTTGGATTTAACAGCCCCTGCTGTCTGTATGGCCCCGCCAAAGAGCAATAGCTTTTCAGTCAAGGTGGTTTTACCCGCATCAGGGTGGGCGATAATTCCAAATGTTTTTCTTTTTTTTATTTCTTCAGCTAGAGCCATGTACATTTATTGAATCGCAAAATTAATGATAATTAGCTTAACCTTTCCTTTTTATCCTGTCATCTGTTTGTCAGTAAATAAAATACACTAATCTGACATATCGAAGGCCAGAATAGTTAAAAGTGAGCAATCCTTGTCTTGATCTTAATTTTTATTACATAAGAATCGCTGACATTGTGTCAGTAAAAAGCTTTTGGCACAAGCATTGTTAATTAAAAATTGTAGAATAAAAAATGTTAATACAAATTAAACAGAAATGGGTAAAATTATAGGCATCGATCTGGGCACTACGAATTCTTGTGTGGCCGTGATGGAAGGAAATGAACCGGTTGTGATACAAAATAGCGAAGGCAGAAGAACAACACCATCAACTTTAGCATTCCTTGATGGAGGTAATGGAGAACGTAAAGTTGGAGATCCAGCTAAAAGACAAGCGATCACCAATCCACAACATACCATTAGCTCTGTCAAACGATTTATGGGAAAACGGTTTTCTGACGTTAAGAACGAAATGAAACATATTTCGTATGAGCTTGAGTCTGGAACAAATGATGTGGTAAGAGTAAAAATAGGAGATCGAAATTATACTCCACAAGAATTATCAGCGATGATTCTTCAAAAGATGAAATCAACGGCAGAAGATTTTTTAGGAACTGAAGTCACTGAAGCGGTGGTCACCGTCCCTGCTTACTTCAATGATGCTGAACGACAGGCGACAAAAGAAGCGGGACAGATTGCAGGATTAGATGTCAAGAGAATTATCAATGAGCCTACGGCGGCGGCATTGGCTTATGGCTTAGATAAAAAAAATGCCGATATGAAGATCGCGGTGTATGATTTAGGAGGAGGAACATTTGATATTTCCATATTAGAATTGGGTGAAGGTGTTTTCGAGGTAAAATCTACCAATGGGGATGTTCATTTGGGAGGAGATGATTTTGATGCTGTAATTATCGATTGGTTGGCAGAAGAATTTATTAAAGATGAAAAATTAGATCTTAGAAAAGATCCGATGGCGCTTCAACGTCTCAAAGAAGCCGCTGAGAAAGCAAAAATAGAATTATCAAGCTCGAGTAGTACAGAGATCAATTTACCCTACATCATGCCTGTGGATGGGATTCCCAAGCACTTGGTGAGAACTTTATCCAGAGCGGTTTTTGAGCAATTGGCTGGTAGTTTGGTCCGTAGATCTATGGACCCTGTGAAGAAGGCTTTGAAAGATGCCAATATGTCGACCACTGATATAGATGAGGTGATACTAGTAGGTGGATCTACCAGAATACCTAAAATTCAAGAAGAAGTAGAGAAATTTTTTAATAAAAAGCCGTCTAAAGGGGTCAATCCAGATGAAGTGGTAGCTATAGGAGCGGCCATTCAAGGAGGAGTATTGACAGGAGAAGTTAAAGATGTCCTATTACTTGATGTCACGCCACTTTCTTTGGGAATAGCCACGATGGGTGATGTCATGACCAAGTTAATAGAATCAAACACTACAATTCCAAGTAAAAAATCAGAAGTGTTTTCTACGGCAGCAGACAGCCAGCCTTCAGTGGAGATTCATGTATTGCAAGGAGAACGTCCTATGGCTAAAGATAACCGAACGATTGGTAAATTCCATTTGGACGGCATCCCACCTGCACCTCGTGGAGTTCCTCAAATAGAAGTGACTTTTGACATTGATGCCAATGGTATCCTAAATGTATCAGCCAAAGATAAAGGTACGGGAAAAGAGCAAAAAATCAGAATCGAGGCGTCATCGGGACTCAGTGATGAGGATATAGAGAAAATGAAGCAAGAGGCCGAGGCCAATGCAGAATCTGATAAATTAGAGAAGGAAAAAGTTGAGAAAATTAATGCTGCAGATGCACTTATTTTCCAAACTGAAAAACAGTTGGCAGAATACGGAGATAAGGTTTCCGAAGAGAATAAAAAGCCCATTGATGAAGCTTTAGCCAAATTAAAAGAAGTTCATGCGAGTGGAGATTTAGCATCCATAGACGTAGCTATGGAAGCCCTCAATAAAGTATGGGAAAGTGCTTCTCAGGAGATTTATGCAGCTCAAGCCAGTGCTGAAGCAGCAGGAGGCGCAACTGGTCAGGAAGCGCCCGAGGGGGAAGGTAAGGCTGAACAAGATGTGAGTGACGTAGAATACGAAGAAGTAGACGACAAGAAATAAGCGAAACGAGGGCTCTTTGATTACCTCACTCAAAGAGGTAATCAAAGAGCCCTCGTTTTTTAGGAACGGGATGTGACTTTAATGAAAATATTTTAGTTTAATTGTTCTCAACTTAAGGAGGAGATTATAATTCTTTTTATATTTGCCCTCCGTAAAGAGGAAACTCACGTAAAAGAGCAATATTATGAGTGATTTAATAAAATTTGTAGAAGGACAAAACAGTCCAAAAAAAGAATTTTTAAGTGTTTTTGGCTCTGGAGATACGATCAATGTACATTATAAAATCAAGGAAGGGAGCAAGGAGAGAATCCAGCAGTTTCAAGGAGTTGTTCTACAAATTAAGAACCGCAACAGTAGTGGCGAGACCTTCACGGTAAGAAAAATATCAAATGGCATTGCAGTAGAAAGAATTTTCCCATCTGGATCACCCAATGTTGACAAGATAGAGGTTTTGAGAAAGGGTAAAGTAAGACGAGCGAAACTTTATTATTTACGAAATCTAAAAGGTAAGGCAGCTAGAATAAAGGATAAAATTTAATACGCTTTATTTTCAATGATAAAAAAAAAGTCGACTTTTAAGTTGGCTTTTTTTATTTAGGGAAAATATGAAAATTTCATTTACAAAATATCAAGGAACGGGTAACGATTTTGTGCTTATTGATAATCGTACCGGATTGTTCCCAAAGGGAAACGTCGATCTGATACAGAGGTTGACAAAAAATAAGTTCGGTATAGGCGCGGATGGGCTTATTTTGGTTGAAAATCACTCCAGTCTTGATTTCGAAATGGTTTATTTTAATGCGGATGGTAGTCAAAGCCTGTGTGGAAATGGCAGTAGATGTGTAGTTCAGTTCGCAAAAGATTTAGGCATCATAAAGAATCAAACGACCTTCAGTACCTACGATGGCGTGCACGATGCTTTTTTTCTAGAGGGATTGATTCATTTTAGTTTACAAGACCTCAATGAGATTTTATCAGGGGAGAATTATTTTTTCATTAATAATGGGTCTCCTCATTACGTTACTTTCGTAGCTGATGTGGAAAAAATTGATGTTGGGCATGCTGGAGCCGAGGTGAGGTACTCAAAAAAATTTGCCCCCGCAGGAACTAATGTAAATTTTGTAGAAATTGATCACCCATTATTGAAAGTGAGAACTTATGAAAGGGGTGTAGAGGCTGAAACGCTTTCTTGCGGAACCGGTGTAACAGCTTCAGCCATGGTAGCCGCATCCGCCTTCGAAATGGAGAGTCCGGTTACCATAGAGACTCAAGGTGGGCAACTCTTTGTTAACTTTGTCAAAGAGGGACCCACAAGTTTTAGTGGTATTTATTTGGCAGGTACGGCGATAAAAGTTTTTGAAGGTAGTATTGATGTTTAATTTGATAGCAGGATCACTTAAAAACATTAACTTTGACCTTGTTTTGCAATTATTATAAAGAATATGTTTGACTGGATTACAAAAGGGGTTGGCAAAGTTTTTGGGACCAAGGCGGATCGTGACTTAAAATTATTATTGCCTTATGTGGGCCTCATTAATAAGGAATTTTTAAAATTAGCGAAAATTTCTGATGACCAACTGAGAGGGAGAACTCAGGAATTAAAAACCGTAATTGAAGATCGTTTACAAGTCACTGATGCTGAGCTTGGGGATCTACATGAAAAAGTAAATAACAATCCAGATTTAGACCTCAATCAAAAAGATGATATTTTTAAAAAAATAGATGCTTTAGAATTAGAGCGAAACCAACAATTAGAGGTTATCTTAGAGGACATCCTTCCACAGGCTTTCGCTGTTGTAAAAGAAACTGCGCGAAGATTTTCCGAGCAGGGACAACTTACGGTTTCGAAGACGGATCATGATGTTGAGCTCTCTAAAATGAAGGCCAACATAGAAATTAAAGGAGATCAAGCGATTTGGCATAACAAATGGCTGGCCGCCGGAACGGACATTGAATGGAATATGATTCATTACGACGTTCAATTGGTTGGGGGAGTGGTGCTTCATCAAGGAAAAATATCCGAAATGACGACGGGTGAAGGTAAAACGCTAGTCGCAACTTTGCCGGCCTTTCTCAACGCGCTTGCAGGTCGTGGGGTTCACATAGTAACCGTTAATGACTATTTGGCCAAAAGAGATTCCGAATGGAATGCCCCTTTATTTGAATTTCATGGCTTGAAGGTGGATTGCATAGATAAATATGGGCCTAATTCTGTAGAACGTCGGGTGGCTTATCAAAAAGATATTGTATATGGGACAAATAATGAGTTTGGATTTGATTATTTGCGAGACAATATGGCAAGGTCAACAGGAGAACTGGTGCAGGGGAAACATCATTTTGCGATGGTTGATGAGGTTGATTCCGTACTTATAGACGATGCAAGAACTCCTTTGATCATTTCAGGGCCCATACCCAGAGGGGATGAACATGAGTTTTATGAATTGAGACCGAGATTACAGAAACTGGTCGATGCCCAACGAAAATTAACTTCCGATTATCTCAATGAGGCTAAGAAACAGATAAAGGAAAACAACGAAAAAGAAGCGGGGTTACCTTTATTTAGGTCTTTTAGAGGACTGCCCAAATACAAACCTCTGATTAAGTTTTTAAGCGAGCCTGGCATGCGTCAAGTTTTGCAAAAAACTGAAAATATTTACTTGCAGGACAATCAGAAAATGATGCCTGAGGCGGATGAAACCTTATTTTTTACGATTGATGAAAAGCACAATTCAATAAATTTAACTGAAAAAGGAATTGATCTTATTACCCAAGATGGTGAAGATACGACTTTCTTTATTCTACCCGATATTGCCATTGAGATCAATAAGTTAGAGCAGGATACTACAATAGATGAAAATGAGAAGTTGAAAGCTAAGGACACCATTATTCAAGATTACAATATTAAGTCTCAACGGATTCACTCAGTCAACCAACTTTTAAGAGCTTATTGTCTTTATGAGAAGGATACAGAATACATCGTCGTAGATTCAAAAGTTAAAATTGTCGACGAGCAGACCGGTCGAGTCATGGAAGGGCGAAGGTATGCTGATGGGTTACACCAAGCCATAGAAGCCAAGGAAAATGTTAAAGTAGAAGATGCTACTCAGACCTATGCGACTATTACGTTGCAAAATTATTTTAGAATGTACCATAAACTCGCTGGAATGACGGGTACCGCAGAGACAGAAGCGGGGGAATTTTGGGATATTTATAAATTGGATGTGGTCGTATGCCCTACCAATAGACCCATTGTTCGCAAGGATATGGAAGATAAGGTCTATAAAACCATCCGTGAAAAGTTTAATGCAGTGGTTGAGGAGGTTACCGAGCTTACTGCGATAGGAAGGCCAGTATTGGTGGGTACCACTTCAGTTGAAATATCTGAGTTGCTCAGTAGGATGCTAAAGTTGAAAAACATCAAGCATCAAGTATTGAACGCGAAGCAACATGCCAAGGAAGCAGATGTTGTTGGAGAAGCTGGAAAACCAGGAACGGTAACTATAGCCACCAATATGGCGGGCAGGGGTACAGATATAAAACTAACTCCAGAGTCAAAGACAGCAGGAGGATTGGCTATTATTGGAACCGAGCGTCATGAATCTAGACGCGTGGATCGTCAGTTGAGGGGACGATCAGGAAGGCAAGGAGATGTGGGTTCTTCACAATTTTTTGTATCACTTGAAGATAATTTGATGCGGCTTTTCGGCTCTGATCGTATGGCGAAAATCATGGATCGATTAGGTCTTAAAGAAGGTGAGGTAATTCAGCACAGTATGATTACTAAGTCTATCGAAAGGGCACAAAAGAAAGTCGAGGAGAATAATTTTGCGACAAGGAAAAGATTACTTGAATACGATGATGTCATGAATTCGCAGAGAGAGGTCATCTATAAACGTCGAAAAAACGCATTGTATGGTGAGCGATTGCAATTCGACATTATGAATATGCTCTACGACATTTGTGAGGACATGGCTCATATTAATAGGGTAGTGATTGACTCAGACAAACTGAGACTTCAAGCGATCAGTAATTTGGGAATAGATTTTCAAATGAGTACTGACGAATTACAGAAAATATCAGAATCTGCGTTGGCAGAAAAGTTATATGATCAGGCGTATGCAGCCTATTTGTCTAAAAATAAAGTGATTGTTAACAAAACCCTTCCCTTGCTCAAGCAATTGTTGAAAAACAGAGGGGCAGTCGTTCAAAATATTATGATCCCTTTTACAGATGGGATCAAACAAATTGGTGTGAGTGTCAATTTACAAGAATCAGTGAATTCAAATGGTTTAGTCGTCGTTTCAGAAATGGAAAAAATCATTACCGTAGCGATTATTGATCAAGTTTGGAAAGAGCATTTAAGAGATATGGATGACTTAAAACAGTCGGTCCAAAATGCCGTTTATGAGCAAAAGGATCCGCTTCTCATTTATAAATTCGAAGGCTTTGAAATGTTCAAACTTTTTATTGGTAAGGTGAATCAAGAAACGATGTCATTATTGATAAAATCAGAAATTCCAATTCAAAATGAGCATGAGGTCAAGGAGGCCAATCATTCTAAATCGGCACAGAAATACCAAGAATCAAAAGCAGAGACTAAATCAGCATTGGCCTATCAAGAATCTAATAGGAAACCAGTGGAGAAGACGGCACCGATAAAAACACAGAAAATAGCGAGTAGAAATGATAGAGTATCCGTTAAGTATACAGATGGATTGGTCAAAAGGGACATAAAATATAAGTTGGTGGAAGATGATTTGAAATCAAGTAAATGCGTTTTTATAGACTGATTTTTTTATTTTCAGTACTCGTGTTTGCTTGCAAAGTGAGTAAACCAGTAAATAAGGCCTATAATGAAGACTTAAGTGTGTATCGTTTGGAGCTGCCTGAGGTAATCGATGTGGCACCATCACCTAAAACTTTCAAAGAGCCCGTGGAATTATATGGGCACATAACCAAAGAAATTGATAGTATAAGTCATTTAATGGTGGCTCAAAATAAAAAACTCAATCTAAGAGATGGTTTTGTGATCCAAGTCTATTCCAATACCAATCGAGATGAAGCCCTCGATATTCATAACTATTGTCAAGACATTTTCCCAGAATTGTTAATTAATTTGACCTATAATCAGCCTGATTATAGAATAAAAATCGGTGCTTTTCATGAAAAATTGAACGCCACTAGGTTTTTGAATGATATTAAAAAGATCTTTCCTAAATCTATAGTAATAGCAGAAAAAATCCCAATTATAGGACCAGATGAGTGAACTAGTTAAAAACATTAAATCCATGTCTGAGTCCCTTTTTGAAGAAATTCGGACATGTAGAAGGCATTTACATCAGTATCCTGAATTATCTTTTGAAGAGTACCAGACGGCAAATTTTATTGAGAACAAACTGAGAGAAATTGGGATAGAGAATATTCAAAGAATTGCTAAAACTGGAGTTACTTTTCTACTTGAGGGATGGAGACCAGGCAAAAATATTGCCTTGAGAGCAGATATAGATGCACTTCCCATTTTAGAAAAAAATGAAATTAATTATAAATCTAAATATGAGGGTCTCATGCACGCTTGCGGACATGATGTCCATACTTCATGTTTAATAGGGGTGGCAAAGATTCTGTCCCAATTAAAATCTGAATTTAAGGGAAGCGTCAAATTCATTTTCCAACCGGGGGAGGAGAAAACTCCTGGCGGAGCTTCCTTCTTAATAAAAGAAGGGATTCTAAAGAATCCAATTCCCAAAACTATTTTAGGACAGCACGTCATGCCTTTTATAGATGTAGGAAAAGTAGGGTTTCGTTCGGGGAAGTACATGGCAAGTTCTGATGAAATTTACCTGACGATTGAGGGGAAAGGAGGCCATGCGGCAATGCCTGAAAAACTCGTGGATCCGATCATTATCACCAGTCATATTTTAATTGCTCTACAGCAGATTGTTAGCCGTAAGTCTAGTCCTAAAATACCTTCTGTACTTTCATTTGGAAATATATCAGGCAAAGGAGCCACGAACGTGATCCCTGATTATGTCGATGTGGCGGGAACCTTTCGAACGTTTGATGAAAAATGGCGGGCTGAAGCCTTGGTGTTAATTACACATATGGCAGAAGGGATCGGAGCATCTATGGGAGCAAAATGTAAAGTGAGAATTGAGAAGGGTTATCCCTATCTATTCAATGATCCTGCCTACACTGATAGGAATATATCAGCTGCTCAAGAATATTTAGGTGTGGAGAATATTGTTGATTTAGATTTGTGGATGGCTTCTGAGGACTTTTCTTTTTATTCTCAAAATGTCGAGGGGTGCTTTTATAGATTGGGAACCCGAAATGAAGCAAAATCTATCATCTCCGGTGTACATACCCCTCATTTTAATATAGATGAAGATGCTATGAAGATCGGTATGGGCTTAATGAGCTGGTTAACTATTCAAGAGCTCAACCATTAATGCTTAGGAGATAGATTTATTTTAGCTGCAAAAAGGAAAAACGTCACGAAAAACAGTTACATTTTAATAAAATAATTAGAAGTGAATTCCCTTATAGACAAAATAATCTCATTAATAAAAATCAAAGGTGATCAGGTAAAACTTGAGTTGATCTCAAAATTTTCTACCTTTTTGGCAGTTTCGATTTTATTTTTAACTGTGGTAATTTTGTCATTACTGATGCTGATTTTTTTATCTCTGGGCATAGCAGTTATTTTTAATGAGTTTTTAATGAGTGCTTATTGGGGATATTTTATTGCGAGTACCTTTTTTTTCTTAATGATCATTATGGTTCTATGGATGGCCAAATCTGGAAAAATTCAAAATTGGTTGGAGGAAGTGATCATTGAATCCAGTTACAAAAAAAACCATGAATAAGCACTCTAGTAAGTACGAGAATATAAAAGCGCAATTGGAGTCAGATGAGGAGTTATTGCGTTCAAACCTGGTTAAGACATCTCAGAGATTCGAGAAGAAATGGTATTCGAGACTGTTAGGCATTAGTTTGGTTACAGCTATTATAGGGTTGGGATATTTACTGTTTAGGCCACAAAAAAAGGCTGCTAAGAAAGTTAAAAACAAAGAAAGTTTGTCTTACAGAAGTCGCTCTTTAGGAGGTATTCTACATGCCTTTATACTGAATCAGATGCCCCTAATTTTCGAAAAAATATATAAGGAGATAAAAGGGACCAAGAAAACTAAGGGCTAGTTAGGTATTAATCATTAACTCTTTATTTCTTATTTTCCGAGGAGTGATACCAAACATCATTTTAAATCGTCTGCAAAATAGGCCGTATCTTTGCAATCTAGATTTTTTCCTACGTCTTGGATCGATTTGTTGATTGTTCTCAGTAAGACAACTTCTTTTTCCATTCGTTGATCTTCTATATAATCCTGTGGGTTAATTCCGGTAAACATTTTGAAATATTGACCCACATAATCTTCAGAAACACCTAATACTTTTGCCAATTGCTTGTTAGATAAATCAGCATCAAGATTATCTTTTATAAATTCAAAAATTTCGATCAATCTTGGGTCTTTTAAGTAACTAATTTTATTAACAAATTATTCTAAAATGATTTATTATCGATGATATAGCGAATAATTTCGATGATTAAGAGCTCGGTTAAAGTATTGATTTTTCGTATATTTCCAACGGCTAAAGAGGAGACCTCATCATTGATTTGGTTTAAAATAGAAATGATATTTTCGTTTTTTTGAATAACAAAAGGTGGAATATCCAAAGATGTCAAAAAGTGCACCATATCAACACTTATGCCTTAAAGCTAACGGTGATGAAATGGTGCTTAGGATTTGATCCATATAGGTCTGCCAATAGTACTTTGAATACCCGAGATTCTCTCGCTTATAAATTTTTTTTGGGTCTTTATAGGCCCATCTTTAGCGCCATAAGCAATGTTTGTTGGCCTAACTCCCGGAAAAAAAAGAATGTCGTTTGGGCGTACTAAATTTAAGTTTTCACCAAAATATAATTCACTAGACTTTACCAGTATAATGGTAATATCAACATCATAAAAATCTTTAATGTATAAAGGATTTAAAATATTTATATCATAAGAAGAGGTAAATTTAACCGAGAGGGCATTGATGATACCATTGTATTGTTCTATGAATGTAGTAAATGGTAAAATGATTTATCGTTGATAGCTGGATCTTAAAAATATGTCTTTATTAGCGAAACTCAAATATATAAAAACGTTATTTGAAACAAAATAGATCTGGGCAAGGATAAAATATAATTATTTCAAGAGATTACGCGCAATAATTATTTTTTGAATTTCCGAGGTGCCTTCATAGATTTCTGTGATTTTGGCATCTCGCATCAAACGTTCAACATGGAATTCTTTCACATAGCCATAACCTCCATGAATTTGCACGGCATCAGTGGAAACTGACATGGCAACCTCAGAGGCATACAGTTTGGCCATTGCAGACGCTTGGGCGTAGTCTTCATTGGCATCTTTAAGTTGCGCTGCTTTCAAAGTAATAAGCTGAGCCGTCTCCACCTTTGTTGCCATTTCGGCTAATTTAAATTGGATACCTTGATGTTCACTTATTTTTTTATTGAAGGAAGATCTTTCTTTAGTATAAGTAATGGCACGTTCAAGGGCACCAGTCGCAATACCAACGGCTTGAGCGGCAATGCCTAAACGACCGCCATCTAGGGTTTTCATAGCAAAAGTAAAGCCAAGTCCTTCATCCCCTATTCTATTTTCTTTGGGAACCCTTACATCTTGAAACATTAAAGAATGCGTATCAGAACTACGAATACCCATCTTGTCTTCTTTTTTACCCACCACAAAGCCAGGCATTCCTTTTTCTAAAATGAAAGCATTAATGCCTTTATGTTTTTTGGAAGGATCACTCTGAGCCATTACCAAATAATACGTAGCTGATTGTCCATTTGAGATCCAATTTTTGGTACCATTCAAAAGATAATGATCACCACAATCCACCGCTGTTGTTTTTTGGGCAGTAGCATCCGAACCAGCCTCGGGTTCGGAAAGGCAAAAGGCTCCAATAGCCGTCCCTTTGGCCAAAGGAATTAGGTATTTTTCTTTTTGCATTTCAGCACCGAAGTGTTCAAGTCCCCAACAAACTAAAGAATTGCAGACCGACATGATTGTCCCTACTGAGGCCTCGACTTTACAAATTTCTTGTAGGGCTAAAACATATAGGAGACTGCATCTAGACCGCTACCGCCATACTTGGGATGTACCATCATACCAAGGAAACCTAATTGGCCCAATTTTGCTATTTGATCAGTTGGAAAAATTTGTTGATTGTCTCTATAAATTACTCCTGGGAGTAATTCTTTTTCAGCGAAATCTTTGGCTGCTGCTTGTACATTTTGCTGTTCTTCAGTGAACGTACTTTGATTCATCTATCAAAAATAAGACTTTTTATTATGCATGAATAATAATTTCAGGGTAAGTTTTGTTAAACGTATTTCAATCACGACTCCCACCGAGGTAAATCATTACCCAATAGAACAAGGTTGCCAACGAACTCAGTGCAGCAATCAAATAGGTCTGTGCAGCGGTATCCAAGGCATCTTTAGCCATCGTATGTTCTGATTCCGTGACGATATTTCGACTCTGGATCCATGCCAATGCTTTTTTACTGGCATCGTATTCGACAGGAAGGGTCAAAAATGCAAATAAGGTGAAAATCGTATAACAGGCAATAATGACCAGAATACTGGATTCCACTGAGAATAGATTGTTCATGAACATGCTTCCAAAAAACATAGCCAAAAAGATAAAATTAATCACCCTGGCACTGATGTTTTGAACAGGAACCATGACAGATCTTAAGGTGAGATATTTGTAACCTGTAAGGTGCTGGACAGCATGCCCACACTCGTGTGCAGCCACAGCCGCCGCTGCTGCTGATCTACCATGAAAGACATCAGCGCTTAAATTCACTATTTTCTGTTCAGGGTTGTAGTGGTCGGTCAGTTGCCCTTCCACGGAGATTACTTGTACATCTACTATTCCGTTATCTCTTAGCATTAATTGTGCAATTTCATTGCCTGATAGATTACTTGATAAGGGGGTTTGACTGTATTTTTTAAATTTATTCTTGAGTCGTTTGCTGACTACCCAGCTGGCAATCATAAAACCTATAATTATTATAAAAAGCATGTGTTATTTTTTAAGTTGATTAATCAATTTAGTAGTCGAATATCCGTCTGTGAATTCAATGACTGCAACGGTTCCCCCAGCAGCTAAAACACTTTGGGCGCCAACGATATTCTCTTTGGTATAATCTCCGCCTTTCACTAGGACATCTGGCAGGAGGGTATTGATGAGCATCAAAGGGGTATCTTCATCAAATTCAATGACCAAGTCAACGAATTCAATGGCAGCCAGCATTCTAGATCGTGCCATTAAATGATTAATGGGTTTTTGATTTCCTTTCAATTTTCTGACTGAATTATCTGAATTTAGCCCGATGATTAGTTTGTCCCCTTTTAGCTTAGCTTTCTCCAAATAATCAATATGGCCTAAATGTAATATATCAAAACAACCGTTGGTGAAAACCACACATTGCTGGTTTTTTTTCCAAGTGTCGACAGCATTTTTGGCCTGTCCGAGATTCATGATTTTATTTGAAGTCATTACGATTGTTTTTTTCAATACTTAAAGTTATCACTAAAGAGATTCCGCCAAAAACAACTATGGATAAAATTTGAGAACTATGCAGTAGAGTTGCGAGAAAAAGGGCCATTGTATTTTCAATACCGTATAAGCCCAGCATCATTGCAATCATGGCGTGATAGGTACCAATACCCCCTTGGACCGGTAAAGCCAAAGCGATGCCTCCACTCACCAAAAGCATGAATCCAGCAGTTAAAGAGAGGCTTGAAGTTTCTTCTAGCGCAAAAAATATCATATAAGACATTAAAAAATAGGTGAACCACATCACCGTAGTTGTGATTAAAAAAAGAGATTTGCTCTGAATAGACTTGATGGTCAAGATACCTTTGAGTACTTCCAAAGTCATTTTTTTAATGCGTTGAGACCAAGACTTATTCGTTCTTAAAATCACAAAAAAAAGAATACTAAAAATCATGAAAAGGGTTAGTGTAGCATAGAGTATTCCATCTAATGGTATATAGTAGACACTTAAAATGCTCTCAAAGTAGGTAACAATTAAATCAAACTCTAAAAGGAGGGCGATGGTCAGAAAAAAGAATAAGACCAAGCTGTCGATAATGCGCTCTGTCACTACGGTTCCAATACTGAGACTCACGGGTATCTGATTGGTTTTCTTTAAAATTGCACAGCGTACCACTTCTCCTAATCTTGGAAAAGCGAGATTGGCTAGGAAACCCACAAAAACGGCTAAAGTCAATCTAAAAGTACTGACTTTTTGGTCCGCCGCTCTCAGTAAAAGCTGCCAGCGATAAGCCCTAGATACATAGGCTACCAAGGACAGGAGCATCGACCCAATGACCCATCCATAACGAGTCAGGTTCAACTTAGATAAGAAATCATCCAGTTGAACATTTTTAAAAGCATAGAAAAGTAACACCAGTCCTACTAATAGCGGAAGAGAGAATTTTAAAAAAGGTATCATTTTCCTCATCAAATAGGGTTGTTTTCACTCATTAAATGTAAGAATTAATGGGCGGGTATGCTTTTTAAATTGATGTCATTAGGAAATAACGATAGCTGCCTTCTGATATTTAAAACTTCAAAGAACATATTTTGTCATATTATTCCCGTAAAAATATATTATCAATCAGTCTTATGCCTTCAACATATGCTGCGACGCACAGCGTTATTTTTTTTCCACTTCGTAAGGATTTTAATGGCTTGAATGTATTCGAATCTAATACTTCACAATATTCTATGGATAATCCTACTTGTGTTTGGTAAAAATTATTGAGCTGCATTTTTAATGCTTCTGAAGTATGAAAGGTTTCGTAATTATTTTTTGCCCAGATCAAGCCTTTATAAATTTTTGCCGCAATTTTTATGCCTGATGGAGACAGAAGGGCATTTCTAGACGACAAAGCCAGCCCATTTTCTTCCCTGACAGTAGGAATACCTTCTAATTTTATGGGGTATGAAAATTCTTTGACAATATGCTTTATTAGGACGAACTGTTGTAAGTCTTTTAAACCAAAAAAGGCAATATTGGGTTTGATGAGATTAAAGAGTTTCATGACCACGAGTCCAACACCTTCAAAATGGCCCAGCCTGAAGTGACCTTCGATTTTGTGAGAAAGATCTCCAAAATCAATTTTCACAGAAGGTTTTTTTGGATAAATCAGTTTTGCATCTGGATTGAACAGGAGATTCACGCCGGCATTTTTGAGTTTATCGGAGTCCTTCAAGAGGTTGGACGGATAATTCATAAAATCTTCAGCTTGGTTAAACTGTAACGGGTTGATGAAAATACTCACAATAACATAGTCAGAATGTATACGAGCTTGCTTGATTAATTCCATATGACCATTATGTAAAGCACCCATCGTGGGAACAAGGCCTATTTTCATTCCCTTTTTAGAGACTTTTGACAATTCTTCTTCAAGAGAAGTTAACTTATTTACGTTGAGCATAAAAGGACCTAAAAAATCTATGTATGGTTTTTTATAAAGAAATTAATTAATTGATAATGCCGTAAAAATATCGTAATTTTACACTCTTTTACGTAAAACAGTATTAAATATCTTTGTTATGTCAAATTTTAAAATCTTATATGTTGCTAGCGAAATTAATCCTTTTCTTAAGACATCTGAGGTAGCCGATTTCGTCAGGAGCTTGCCACAAGCAATGTTAGAAAAAGGGATGGAAATTAGAATTCTCGTACCTAGGTTTGGTTTGATAAATGAAAGGAAAAATAGACTGCATGAAGTGGTTCGATTATCGGGGATAAACATTTCTGTTGGAGATGAGGAAAAACCTTTGGTGATTAAAGTCGCTTCGATCCCTAATGCCAAATTGCAGGTATATTTCATAGACAATGAAGACTATTTTCATAGAAAAGCTGTTTTTTATGACAAGCAAGATAACTTCTATAAAGATAATGATGAACGCGCAATATTTTTCTGTAAAGGCGTTTTAGAAACGGTTAAAAAGCTGGGATGGGCACCTGACGTTATTCATTGTAATGACTGGATGACAAGTTTAATTCCTCTATATGTTAAAACAACTTACAAAAACGATGCAATTTTTCAAAATGCAAAGACGGTGTTTACTGTTCATGACACCAAATTTAATCATGTATTTGGAGATGACTTACTAGAAAAAGTCAAAATGATTGATATTGAAGACAGTATGTTAGATCTCCTAAGAACTGCAGATTATGAGGGTTTTATTAAGATAGGGATGCAATATGCCGATGTCATAAGTAATGCTGATGGAGAAGCATCAGCTAGTTTTAAAGCATTGATAAAAACCCTCCCAAAGGGAAGTCAAATTAATGATATCAAGCAAGATGAAAATTTCGAGGAATCTTATTATAAACTGTACAATGAGCTTATTGGATAAGGGGAATTTTTTAATCATAGGTCTGCTCACATTAATTACTTCTTCCTGCGAACAAGATGAAAGCATCATTAAGGTGAACGTGGAAGGTGTGACCAATACTAATTATATTGAATTCAACTTACCTACGAGTGAAATATTTATTGATAGTTTAAGGACAGATGATTCCGATTTCATTTTGGTTGGGGATTATGAAGACCCACTTTTAGGGGCACTAGCTGCTAAGGCATACTTTGAGTTACAATATGACTCGGGCGCGGTTATAGCAGATACTTTGTTATTAGATTCAGTAGTTTTCATACTCAAAATTGAGGACCAGCTTATGAACGATGCTTCAGCAATCTTCAATATGGAGTTTCATGGATTGCGTGATTCCCTCTTTTCTCAGGCAGTTTACCTTGCTACGAAACAATTAACATTAGCTAAGCGTATTCAAAGTGTTAAAGAAATTGTTCTTAAATCTGATACATTGTTGACTTTTTCTGGAGCTGATTTTGGATATTATTTATATGAAAAATTAAAAGGATTAGACGTGAGCGATCAATACGCTTACACGAGTGAGTTTGCCTTTGTACCTGCAGTAGAAAATGAGGCTTTACTGTCTTTTGATTTGATTTCTGATGAAACCAAAATCCTGATCTTTTCAAGGGATCCTAGCGACTCTTTGTTTATCACTCAACTTAAATTTAATAGTGTTCATTTCACCCACCTGGATAGGAACAAATCTGATACTGATCTATCAGGACTTTCAAATCTCGATAGTCTACAATTTGCCGATGATTTCAGTATTTTTAATCCTTTACAAGGCTTATTTACGGTACTAGATTTTTCGGAGGTAATGCTTTTTTTGTATCAATTAGACGATTTTGTTCTCAATAATGTGGAGTTAGAAGTTGGCTTGACTACAGCTTCGACAGATCCCATAGTAGGCGTGAATTTTTATGCTCTTAATCAGGAAAGCGGTATAAATGGAAATGTTTTTGCTTCCCTCGATCTAGTGCTCGCAGGGAATTTAGATTATATTTCTACCTTCAATCAGGCGGCCAATGATTTTTTACTCAGTGAAAAGAGCTTTATTTCCGGAGCAGGTGCTTTTTCACCTCTTATTTCCGAGGTATCCGAATTAACCTATAATTCCATGATTACTTTGGCCCTGGAAGATCAATACCTTCGAAAGACTTTTTTAGGGGAGGATACTTTTGATAAATTGGTCATGATTGCAGAGGACAGATTAACGTTCAATCAATCGTTTATCGAACGGGGATCAGTGGCGGTCAAAATCTATTATACCAAATCTAAGGGATTATAAGATGTGTGGAATTGTAGCTTATATCGGAGCAAATAATGCCTTAAAAGTGCTTATCAAAGGCTTAAGTAGACTGGAATACAGAGGCTATGATAGTTCGGGTATTGCCCTAATTGATGAGGGATTGAGGGTATTTAAGAAACAAGGCAAAGTCAAAGACCTTGTAAAGGATATTGGAGAGACCCAATTACGTGGAACTATCGGGATAGGACATACGCGCTGGGCCACACATGGGATACCCAATGATGTCAATTCTCATCCACATGTGTCAGAAAATGGTAAAATATCTATCATTCATAATGGCATCATTGAAAATTATCAAGCCATTAAAACTGATCTAGAACTACGAGGTTATACTTTTAAAAGTGATACCGACACGGAGGTGGTGGTATGCTTGATTGAGGATATCCAAAAAAACAGTCAGCTCCAGATTGGAGATGCGGTGAGAGTAGCGTTATCCAAAATTGAGGGCGCCTATGCACTCGTAGTTTTATCAGAGGACCAACCAGATAGACTGATTGCTGCAAGAAAGGGAAGCCCTATGGTTTTAGGTCTAGGTGAAGGAGAGTATTTCGTAGCTTCAGATGCTTCACCTATCATAGAATATACAGATAAGGTTATTTATTTGAATGACGAAGAAATTGCGGTGATCACCCGCGAGGGCTATGAAATTAGAAATTTACAAGATATGCCCCAGTCACCTTACATCGAACGGTTAGATTTGGAGCTTGAAGCTATTGAAAAAGGAGGATATGATTATTTCATGCTTAAAGAGATTTTCGAGCAACCCCAGTCAATAGCAGATGCCATGCGTGGTAGACTCTCCATTGATGCCCCTAAATTGGTATTGGGAGGGATTCAAAAATATGCAGAGCAACTGGTTGAAGCTAAAAGGATAATTATTATTGCTTGTGGCACATCTTGGCATGCTGGTTTGGTTGCCGAATACCTTATTGAAGATTTATGTAGGATTCCAGTTGAGGTGGAGTATGCCTCTGAATTTAGATATCGAAATCCTATTATTGAGAAAGGAGACATAATTATGGCCATATCTCAATCAGGTGAGACAGCCGATACCTTAGCGGCGATTGAGCTTGCAAAATCTAAGGGAGCCATTATTTTAGGGGTTGTTAATTCAGTAGGGTCGTCTATCTCCAGGCTCACACACGAAGGTGCCTATTTGCACACAGGTCCAGAGATTGGCGTTGCCTCAACCAAAGCCTTCACAGGTCAACTTACCGTACTTATCATGATTGCCTTGAGGGTAGCCATGCGTAAGCAAACGATTTCTTTATCTACTTATCAGGATCTTTTAGAAGCGTTGCATCAAATTCCCAATAAGATCAAGCGGGTCCTTGAGAAAAATGATCATATAAAAGAAATTTCAGCAACTATTAAAGAGGTTTCTAATGCTTTGTATTTGGGTCGGGGATATAATTTTCCAGTCGCCTTAGAAGGAGCCTTGAAATTAAAAGAAATTTCTTATATCCATGCCGAAGGCTATCCAGCAGCTGAAATGAAGCATGGGCCTATTGCCTTGGTTGATGAAAACATGCCGGTCATTATCATTGCTACGCGAGATAAATCTTATGATAAAATTGTATCCAACATACAGGAGATCAAGGCAAGGAAAGGGATCGTGATTGCTGTGGTTACTGAGGGAGATCTTTTGATTTCTAAGATGTCAGATTTTATCATTGAGGTACCTGATACGCCAGAATTTTTGATGCCCTTGTTATCTGTGATCCCTTTGCAGTTGCTGTCTTATCACATCGCACTGCTTAGAGGTTGCAATGTTGATCAGCCAAGAAACTTAGCTAAGTCAGTTACAGTAGAGTAGTATTAAGGAACCGTTCATCTTACCCCACAAACCTACTCGTAACATTCACAATATCAGTTATTACTACTAAACTTTGGGAATCCAATTATTCCGAATATCAACAATATTTGTTTGATAGAATTAAAGGATATAAGGAAGATAATCTTACCCCTATTGGTTACAGAAAGATATCTCAAATCTTCAACGATGAGGGATTGAAAACCCCTCGAAATACAGAATTTTCAAATTCTAAAGTTCATTCTATCTACAAAAAAGGTAAGATTAGAGAGGAACGAATAAATAGAGAAGATATCGTTGAGGTCTCTCAACCTGAAATATATGTAATTAAGTAATTGTATTTTTGTTTATAATGGTTTATCTCAAGAATTTATTAATAGTTTTGGTTTCTCTCAATCAGATTTTTTCTCAAGAACTTAAATGTGATTGTTATGAAGATTTAGTTTTTTTAAATACTGAAATAAAATCAACTCCTTCTTATAAAACTTTAGACAAGGAGGATAAGTTAAGTTTTAAAAAAAGTTTCAATAATGTATTAAATTATGTTGATTCAAATCAAGTATCAACTTATGAGTGTTTTTATTTTATGAATAAAGTTCTTGAACCATTAAATGATAATCACTCTGAAATTTATGGGAATACGATTTCTTTTGATAAAAAAAGAATTAAAGAACCCTTCTACTTGGACTCAATTAGTAGTCTAAAGGAGTTTAACATTTTCCCTAAACAATCGATTGATTTAGATTCATTAAAGGTAAAACTTAAACTCCAACCTAAAGAAAGTGTTCAAGGAAAATATTCTATTAAAGATGTAATAGAAATAATCATTTACAAAGATGATGTAGAAAATGATTACAAGGGAGTTGTGACCAAATCAAAAATACCACTTTGGAAAAAGGGAGAACAGATTTTAAAACTGGTAGAAAAAGATGGTTATTTCCAAATATTAACCGGTGGGTTTAATGATAAAAAACTTTTGTTTTATAGAGACAAAATAAATAATGGTAGATTTTTATTTACAAAGTGGTCTAAAACATAAAACTATGATAATCATTACGATATAAAGAAAAATTCTCAAAAATATGAGTTTTCTGATTTAAACTCCGAAACACAGTATTTAAGATTAAGTAGTTTTAGTTGTTCAAATAATATTTTAATCAATTCTTTCGATTTTTCATATTCAATTAAAAACAAGGTTAATAAAGATTACTTAATAGTTGATTTAAGGAACAATAGTGGGGGTTGTGAAAAAAACTCAAAAAAATACTTGAAACTATTGAAACGATACTCAAAAAATCATAAGGGAAAAATATTTGTTTTAGTAAATTTTTTAACAAGAAGTAATTCAGAACAATTTCTTCTTAAACTTAAAAAAACAAATGAGGTTGTTGTATTGGGAGATGACACCAATGGTTCACTTTCATTTGGATGGAATACCTCGAATTCAAAAACATCTCCTTCAAAACGATTCAATATTCATCTTACCGATATGTATTTTAGTCAATATTTAGAATATCAAAATGTAGGTATAAAACCAGAACATTATTTAAATGTTAATAGTGATTGGATAAAACAAACATTATCAATAATTAGTAATTATAAATAATTAAAAAATTTATAGGGTTACAATTTCCAACCCACAAGATTATTCCCTCACTGTGGAATGAGTATGATAGGGGGTATTTAATCACCCATCTATTAGTTGAAGTAGAAGTAATTTCTCCAAAATTTTGGGTATTACCACTATCCTCCTCACAGATTGAAAAATATAATTTCATTAAGGAAAAAAGAATTCAAGGATTCTATTATCATCAGATTAGTGATATGATGAATGAATCTCATTTCAAACCTCAACGAACTTTGAAATTCACCCCACAACAAGTTTGGGGATTAGAATTCAAGATGGAAAATCGAATAAAAAAATTAGATAAAATCGAGAATTCTAAGATTATTTCTATTGGTGTGATTAAAAAAATGTTAAAACGTAACTAATTAATCCTTAGGAAAATTTATTCTTGACATTAGAGATTTAGTGTTGTTTTTTAACTGAACAACCTATTCAAGATTTTCTTGAATTAATAAAATTGATATAAAATCCAATTGTTAGGATTATATAACCTAAAACATTAACCCATCCCCCACCAATATAAATTACTAATGTACCTATCAAAACTAATAAGGTTCCAGTTTTTGAATTTTTGTAATAAATAAAACTTGAAGTAAGTAATCCAAGATTGAATAACAATCCATTAAATTTCATAAAAGGTTTCCATATTTCTGGAGTATTGATTAAATGTTCAGATACTTGTCTTTTAAGTTCAGGTTCTTTTAAACTCCAAAAAACAAAATCAAGGACACACATCCCAATTATTAAACCTATTCCAAGTATTAATGTTGGAGAACTTATATAATTCCATCTACTTTTGGGAAAATTTCCAATTTGAGGAATGAGTAATAAAACACCGAAAATCATCAACCAGTGGGAAAAATCAATTGGTTCTTGATTGTGAAGTTTTTCAAGATCATTGAAATATATGAAAATTAAATACTGACCGACTGTATATGTAAATAGACCTAAGAGAAATAAAATTTCGTTTTGATTTCGTTTTTTTAAATATTTGTTCATTTCTTGTTTATATAAATAATGAAATTGATCTGTTTAATTGAACATAGTAAAATTACAAAACTGAAATCGAACTGAGTTATCAACCAGGAGATTTGTCTTTACTGATTACGGTGTAGTAAATCTTAAGCATCTTACTTCTGCTCGTGATTATAAACTTAACGCGTAGCTTAACTTCCAAGACTCGATCAAGGCGCACTTTTTGTGATCTGTGAAATCAATGGATCCTTTGACTAGGATTCCCTCAATTAAATTTCCAATTCATTTGAGCCTTAGCTCACTCGAGATCGTTATCTTTAAGGCTAGTAGAACTAATTGTTAAATCAAATCAATTATTATGAAAATAATTTACTCAGAAAATGCACCAAATCCAATTGGTCCTTACAGTCAAGCGGTATTGGTGAATGGTCTACTTTATATTTCAGGTCAAGTAGCTATTGATAGTAAAATACAAGATTTAATAACAGGAAGTATTGAAGCAGAAACTACCCAGGTTATGGAAAATTTAGGGGCGATACTTAAGGAAGCGTCAACTGATTTTTCTAAGGTGATCAAATGCAGTATTTTCATTAGGGATATGGATGATTTTGCCAAGATCAATGAAGTTTATGGAAAATATTTTAGTAAAAATCCTCCTGCTCGCGAGACTATAGAAGTCTCAAAATTACCGAAAAACGGGAATATTGAGATTTCATGCATTGCTTCAGTACATTAAGATTGTAAAAAACTAGCGTTATCTATGAGTCAGGTAAGGGTAAGATTTGCACCTAGTCCAACGGGAGGATTGCATATTGGAGGAGTGAGAACAGCTATTTTCAATTATCTCTATTCAAAAAAAATGGGAGGTACTTTTATTTTAAGAATAGAAGACACCGATCAATCACGATTTATAGCTGGAGCCGAGGCCTATATTAAAGAAACACTTTCATGGTGTGGTATTGACCCAGAGGAAGGTCCGGATATTGGAGGTGATTACGGTCCTTACAGGCAATCTGAAAGAAAAAAAATTTATCAAAAATACATACAACAGCTGATTGATGAAGGAAAGGCTTATTATGCTTTTGATACGCCGGAGGAAATTGATCAAATGCGCAAAAAATTAAAAGTTGCAGGCGTATTAAATCTTAATTATAACTCCGCTTCACGGAACACCATGATGAATTCATTGACTTTGTCAAAGGAGGAAGTGAAGGAAAAAATACAAGCAGGGATACCTTATGTGGTACGTTTCAAAATGTCCGATAAAAGAGAAATCAGATTCCATGATTTGGTCAGGGGTTGGGTATTAGTTCACTCTTCAACTCTAGATGACAAGGTACTCATAAAATCTGATGGACTGGCTACTTATCATTTAGCCAATGTTATAGATGACCATTTAATGAAAATTACTCACGTTATTCGTGGAGAAGAATGGCTACCATCAGCCCCGCTCCATGTGATGCTATATGAAGCGTTTAATTGGGAAGCAGATATACCATATTTCGTGCACTTGCCTCTGATCATGAAACCAGATGGTAATGGAAAACTGAGTAAAAGGGCAGCAGATAAGGGAGGATTTCCAATTTTTCCACTTAATTGGACCGATCCTACTTCGGGAGAGACTCGTCAAGGGTTTAGAGAAATGGGATTTTCTTCAAATGCATTAGTGAATTTTCTGTCTTTATTGGGATGGAACCCAGGTGGGGATCAAGAAATATTTGATCTAAAGGCCCTAATTACAAATTTTTCCATTGAGCGCATAGGCAAGTCGGGTACAAAATTCGACTTCGATAAAGCCAAATGGTTCAATCAGCATTATCTAAAAAACACGGAGATTGAAGTGCTTGCATTTGAACTAATAAAAGATTTATATGACCATTACGGTCTTGAGTGTTCTCTCGAACTAGGTAAACAGATTGTAGAATTATTTATTCAAAGAGTTACTTTTCCTCAAGAATTTGCCAGTGCAGCCCAGTTCATTTTTCATGAACCTCAATCATATGATCAAAAAGTGATTCATAAAAAGTGGAATGAAGAAAGTAAAATGGTACTGAATGCATATGCCAATAAACTGGCTGTTTTGTCTGAAATTAATGGTGATAGTGCACAGGAATTATTTCAAACCACCATGGCGTCGATCCAAATGAATCCGGGTAAGGTACTTCAATTGCTGAGGGTATCCATTATGGGTGAGGGGTCCGGACCTGATTTAATGAAAATTATTGAAATTTTGGGTCCTGTTGAAATATCAAAAAGGATTCAAAATGCCATAGTACAATTTGACCAAATCAAAATAGTCTTACCATGAAGAAAAAGCGAAAATTAAAGGAGCATGAGCAACCTCAAGTTCATGAAAAATTAAAAGGGTTAGAGTTGAAAATAGATAAATTTGGGGAGATAAAATCTAGCTTAAATATTGATCAAATCAATCAGTTTTTAAATGAAAACGTCAAAGATAAGAAGTTAAGTGATCAAGACATCCCCCATAAAAAAACTAAGTGAAAAGTTTGATTTAGTAATGAGATAACCCTTCAAAAACCGTATTTTCATGATAATAATGAACCGGATTGAATGATACAAATAGGAATAATAAAGGAAGAAAAAGTTCCGGTAGATCATCGCGTGCCCATTACGCCTGCCCAGTCCGCACAGATTCAGAGAGATTTCCCAAAGGTACGGATAAAGGTCCAAAGTAGTAGCGTCAGGTGTTATCCTGATGAGGACTACAGAAAGGAAGGTATAGAGATTGTTCCTTCTGTTAAGGATTGTGATATTTTGATGGGCGTTAAAGAAGTACCTATACCTTCTTTAATTGCTGATAAAACCTATTTGTTTTTTTCTCATACGATTAAAAAACAGATATACAACCGCAATTTATTGCGTGCCATTTTAGAAAAAAATATTCGAATTATTGATTACGAGGCATTGATCAATGAGCATGGCCATCGAATTGTAGCCTTTGGGAGATGGGCAGGGATCGTAGGTGCCTATAATGCCATATGGACTTATGGAAAGAGGTATAACCTGTTCACCATCAAACGGGTCCATGATTGCTTTGATTTCGAAGATTTAAAAACCGAATACTCAAAAGTGAAGTTACCCTCCATTAAAATTGCCATTACGGGCGGAGGTCGCGTATCAAAAGGCGTAATGGAAGTCCTATTGGCGATGAACATTAAAATGGTATCTCCTGCTGCTTTTATAGAGCGTGTATTTGATGTTCCTGTATTTTGCCAACTCAATACAAGAGATTATTGTAAGCACAAATCCGGAGAATCATTTGTCAGATCTTCTTTTTATAGCTCTCCAGAAGATTATCAAGGGGATTTTTTAAAATATGCACAAGTAGCTGATGTATTGATTGCTGGTGCCTATTGGGACCCTAGAGCGCCCGTTTTGTTTGAGCGGGAGGATGTCTTAAAAAATAACTTCAAAATCAGAATCATTGCTGATATTACTTGTGATATTCAGGGATCTATTCCTTCTACGCTTCGCTCATGCACGATTGATGAGCCTATTTACGATTATAATCCAAGTGAGGATGTCGTAGAATTGCCCTTGACTGATGAGGCGAATATTACGGTAATGGCTGTAGACAATTTGCCTTGTGAACTTTCAAGAGATGCTTCAGAAAGTTTTGGGGATCAGCTTATTAATAATGTTTTGCCTCATTTAATAGGGGAGGATACATTGGGCAGGATTGCAAATGCAACGGTAGCAGAGAGGGGCCGGCTATCTAGCAAATATTATCTGTTGAAAGATTACGTAGAGGGGAAATAAAAAGGCCTTTTTTATAGATCATGGGCTTTAACCGTTCATAGAAACCAAAAATTCATCATTATTTCGAGTGCCTTTCATACGGCTCAATAAGAATTCCATCGCTTCGGGGCTGGTCATGTCATTCATGAACTTGCGCAAAATCCAAACACGACTGAGTTCTTCTTTGTCCATTAATAGATCCTCCCTTCTCGTACCCGAACCTGGAACGTCAATGGCAGGATAAACGCGTTTGTTAGATAATTTCCTATCTAAAACAAGCTCCATATTGCCTGTTCCTTTAAATTCTTCGAAAATAACTTCATCCATTTTAGATCCGGTATCAATTAATGCAGTAGCTATAATGGTTAAAGAACCGCCATTTTCAACATTTCGAGCGGCACCGAAAAACCTTTTGGGTTTGTGTAATGCATTGGCATCAACGCCTCCTGAAAGTATTTTTCCTGACGAAGGAACCACGGTGTTGTAGGCTCGCGCCAAGCGCGTCAACGAATCAAGTAAAATCACGACATCATGACCGCATTCTACCATTCTTTTGGCTTTTTCCAATACCATTGAGGCTACCTTTACGTGTCTTTCCGCTTGTTCATCAAAAGTAGAAGCAATGACTTCTGCTTTTACAGAGCGCGCCATATCGGTGACTTCCTCTGGTCGCTCATCGATAAGTAATATGATCAGGAAGCATTCTGGATGATTTTCAGCGATCGCATTGGCTACATTTTTGAGTAACACCGTTTTACCGGTTTTTGGCTGGGCAACAATCATACCTCGTTGTCCTTTTCCAATAGGAGCGAAGAGATCTAAAATTCTGGTTGAGTAATTATCAGGTTTCGTACTGAGGTTAAGCTTTTCTTGTGGAAATAATGGAGTCAAGTATTCGAAAGCAACCCGATCCCTAATTTCCTCGGTAGTCTTACCATTGACGGAGGAGACTTTCAATAAGGCGAAATATTTTTCACCGTCTTTGGGGGGTCTAATTTCACCTTTGACTGTATCACCTGTTTTCAAACCGAATAGTTTGATTTGAGAGGGAGATACATAAATATCGTCTGGAGAGGCCAAATAGTTATAATCACTCGATCTTAAAAAGCCATAGCCATCTTGAAGGGTTTCAAGAACACCTTCGTTTTCAATAATACCTTCAAACTCTTTTATATTCTTAAGATATTCATCTTTTTTAGCTCGAGCTTCATCTCGGGCGATATCCCGTTCATTTTTCTCTCTCTTTTCAGGTTTTTTTTCTGTTTTTTCTTTATTCAAGGACTTTGGCTCTCTTGCTTCTACCTTTGCCACAGGAGTATTTGTTACAGCAGGTTGAATCTCTTTTTTATCTCCGTCCTTTAAATTAAGATCTAGGGAAGCTAATAGTTTTGAGGTACCATCCTTTACTTCTGCAGGGCGAGATGTTGCTGTTGGTTGATTTACTTTTTTGATATTGGGATTTGGAGGTCTCTTTTTAGGAGCTGTTTTGATTTCTTTTTTAGCAATAGGTGGGCTGACTTCACTTTCGGGAAGGGTAGCTTGTATATCTAAAATTTTATAAACAAGGTCTTGTTTCGACTCTTTTTTGGCATTTTTGAGGCCAAGTCCCTCGGCGATTTCTATTAATTCAGAAAGCAACCGAACGGTTAATTCATCTAATGTGTGCATAAAAGTAACTAGTGGATATAAATAATCTCGATGTGTATAAAGATATGATCGGACCTAGAATAATTGGGTCTTTGTCTTCATTGGTTAGAGGTGCAATGATATAGCAAGTTATAAATATAAACAAATATTAAGGTTTTTTTTATGTATTTATAAGATTGAGCGTATATATTTTCGCTTTATTGCCATTCTAAGGTTTTCTTTGTAAGCTGTAAAAAAATTAAGGAAATGCTGTTAGTCCGCGAGATCAAAGAAAATTTTGGAAGATATGTTTTAGGCCTCAGGAAAAGGGGTGTTCTGGATCCTGATGAGCAATTAAGACATATTATAGATTTAGATGATCAACGAAAGGAAGTACAAGGGATACTGGATGATGTATTGAGCCGTTCGAATCAACTTTCGAGGAAGATAGGGGTTTTAATGCAGTCGGGGCATAAAGGGGAAGCTCAAAAAATAAAATTAGAAACTGCTGAAATTAAAGAGCGTGGTAAGGCTTTATCTGAACAACTTCAAGATATTGAAAAGGCGTTGAAGGAGAAATTATATGAGTTGCCCAATATTCCAAATAAAAAAGTGGTGGCAGGTCAAAGTGAGGAGGACAATGAATTACTCTTTCAAAAAGGCGATTTTCCCCAATTAGAAATAGATCATCAACCTCATTGGGAGTTGATCAAGGATTATGGATTGGTTGATTTCAATATAGGTAATAAAATTACGGGTGCAGGATTCCCTTTTTATAAGGCCCAAGGTGCACGATTGGTCAGGGGTTTGGTTAACTATTTTTTGGATAAAGGGATTGCCGCGGATTATCAAGAGGTTCAGCCACCTATCTTGGTCAATGAGGTATCAGGTAAAGCTACGGGGCAATTGCCTGATAAAGAAGGGCAGATGTACCATTTATCTGACACTAACCTTTACTTGATACCGACGGCAGAAGTACCTCTTACCAATATTTATAGAGATGTTTTGTTAGTAGAAGCTGATTTTCCCATTAAAATGATTGGATATACACCTTGTTTTAGAAGAGAGGCGGGATCATGGGGTGCTGATGTGCGAGGTCTCAATAGACTCCATCAGTTTGATAAAGTAGAGGTAGTGCAAATTGCAAAACCAGAAAATTCTTATGCGGTCTTGGAAGAAATGAAACTACATGTGGAGGATTTAATAGCCTCATTGGAATTACCTTATCGAATGTTAAGATTGTGTGGTAAGGATTTAGGATTTACCGCTGCGATTACGTACGATTTTGAAGTATACTCTGGGGGTCAGAAAAAATGGCTAGAAGTTAGTTCAGTTTCAAATTTTGAGAATTATCAGGCCAATCGACTAAAATTGAGGTATAAAACTAATGGAGGTAAAAAGCAACTCGCACATACCTTAAACGGAAGTGCTTTGGCGGTACCACGAATTTTAGCTTCAATACTTGAAAATAATCAAACAAGTAAGGGCATTAAAATGCCTGCTGTACTGCAGCCTTATTTAGGATTTGACTTTATTGAAAAATAGCTATATTTTCTTACTGGAATAAATCCTCACAATATGAATTGATTGCTCTTAAATATGAATAAATTTTATTGAAGAAGGTGTAGGAGATTGATGGAAACCTGTCCCATTTTACTTTTATGATAAATTTTACTTTTAAAATATGATTTCGATCAGGAAAGGGGTACAAAAAGATTTAGCTCAAGTTTTAGACTTGATCAAAGAATTGGCTATTTATGAAAAAGCATTGGAGGAAGTTGAAAATAGTGTGGTCCAAATGGAATTGGACGGCTTTGGTGAATCCGCGATCTTTGATTTTTATGTTGCGGTAAATCAAGGCTTTATTGTTGGGACGGCTATTTATTATACGAGATATTCGACCTGGAAGGGAAGGCGTCTTTATTTGGAAGACCTGGTCATAAAAGAGTCTTTGAGGAGACAAGGGATAGGTAAAATGTTATTCGATGAGGTTTTAAAAACGGCAAAGGCGACACAATGTACGGGCATGATGTGGCAAGTTCTTGATTGGAACCAGAGTGCTATTAATTTTTATAAAAAGCATTACCCCACTCAGTTTGGGCATGAATGGATCAATTGTAATATTGATTTTTAAATTTCCTCTAGAAGGGTTGTGAATGACAATACTTTTTCACCAAACTTAGCCCTCAGCTCGTCTTGTAGTATGGTGCCTTGGTTGGACAAGTATTGTTGAACATGAGCAATATTTGTTGCTGTAAATTGAACGGCATAAGTAGTTCCTGAGGCATCAGGATGTTCGTTAATCAGCCTTAATATACGATATTCAGTAAAATGTTGGGTGCCGAGGATATCTAATATATGTTCGTTTTTCATCCACTTTAGCCATTCGGATTCGATTGGAGGTTCTACATTGAAGGTTATATTGTAGACGAACATATTTATAAATCCAGTTAGGTTACAAAGTTATTTAAAGTTTTAATGGACGGGTCATGAATTAAAAATAATCTGATTAATATTTCTTAAGGATACATAGACGCCCTTCAGCTGAGAGGACTCTTGGAGTATTTTTGATTTCAAAAAATCAAAAAAAGCATATTTATAATAAAATAATTCTTACATTAGAATCGTTGCTAAAATTAATTCGAGTTTTTCAATTCGCTCAAACTAAGGATGAAAGTCTCAAAATCAAAAGAAAAATGGGGTCAGATCCCAAACGTTAAAAATTATTTAATTTCGAATTAAGGTAAAATAAAAAGTGTTGCTCGAAAAGTATGGCATTCAGGGAGTAAAACTGAAATGGGATTAAAAAGTAAAATTATGTGTCAAAGATGGAATAAGAAATGTAAGTGTTACTTTCTTGATCTGATGAGTGATGACAAAAAGAGGAGGACAATTTACCCCCACAAAGAAGTGGCCAAATTATATGTACCTAATGATATGAGACAAAAATCATGATTATTCATATAGACAATAATCCCCGAAATAACAGAGCAGAAAACCTCTTGTGGATGACCTCATCACAACATATGAGAGGGCAATTTGAGATGGGAAATAAGAATAATTTTAAAGTTTAGAAAACGAGAAAGAAGTTATACGCCAATGGATTTAAAGAAACCACGATTTTACCGGGCAGACCAAAAAAAAGTATCCTGAGCATCTTGATATAGGATTAAAATAAAAATAAGATTCAAAGAATCTCATTTTTATTTATTTTTAAATTTGTTTCTTAACTCAAAGCTTCAATGTGAACGTAAGATCTGTCTCGCCGACCTTTTTTGAATTGAACCAATCCATCAGTGAGTGCAAATAACGTATGATCTTTCCCCATTCCGACGTTGTTACCGGGATGATGTTTGGTTCCACGTTGACGAATGATGATATTCCCGGCAATGGCTTTTTGGCCACCAAAGATCTTAACACCCAATCGCTTGCTTTCGGATTCTCGACCGTTATTTGAACTACCTGCGCCTTTCTTATGTGCCATCTTTGATAATTATTTTATGTCTTCTATTTATATTTTCGTAAACTGTTGTCGATGTCCGTTTTTGACACGGTAGCCTTTGCGCCGCTTCTTTTTGAAAACAATGACCTTATTACCTTTGACGTGTTCTAGTATTTTCCCAGACACACTCGAACCTTTAACCGAGGGGGTACCTACTTTTACTTTTCCATCGTCGTCCGTAAGAAGTACCTGAGGGAAATTTAAGGAAGTCCCTGCTTTAGCATCAATTAAGGGAGCGTACAAGAATTTATTTTTTTCTACTTTGAATTGCTTACCAGCAATGTCGACTATTGCGTACATTTTTATTATTTTAAAAAGAAGTGCAAATATAGAATTTTTGATTTAAAACGCAAAAGGATTGGCTTTACAATAATTGTAAATAGTTGTGGATAATTTTTTTAAAAAAAAAAAGGATTTTTTTAAACCTCATTGAGGTGTGAAATAGATGTAAGTTTTTTCATTTAAATGACTCTTAATATATTATATATCAAATACATATGTACTTATCCACAGTCTTGACCACCCATGATATTCAGTAGAATACGATTTGTATTTTAGGTGTGATTTGGACACATTTGTAAACCGGGTTAGAAAAAGTAAATCACCACAATACTTTTGTTTACACGACTGACTTTGGTTACACAAATTTTAAATAGTTATTATGCAATACCACATGCCCAAAAACTAAGGTTTAAAGGGTTTGAGTAAAATATTGCTGTCGCACCAAAACGAAAAAATAATAAATAATGAGCAATCCTGTAATAGAAAATAAAAATGAACCCATTTTAAAAGAGAACAATAATAGATTTGTTCTGTTTCCTATCGAGCATGATGATATTTGGAGTTATTATAAGAAAGCAGAAGCCAGTTTTTGGACGGCCGAAGAAATAGATTTAGGACAAGATCTTAAAGATTGGGATACGCTGACAGGGGATGAGCGACATTTCATCAAGCATGTCTTGGCCTTTTTTGCCGCAAGTGATGGAATTGTAAATGAAAACCTCGCTGAAAATTTTGTTTCGGAAGTACAATACACCGAGGCAAAATTCTTTTATGGATTTCAAATTGCTATTGAGAACATCCATTCTGAGACTTACTCACTGCTTATAGATACGTATGTAAAAGATGTACAAGAGAAGGATGGTCTTTTCAATGCATTAGATACTATGGACTGTGTAAAGAAAAAGGCGGATTGGGCGCTTCGGTGGATAGATGAGGGTAATTTTGCGGAAAGATTAGTTGCATTTGCTGCAGTCGAAGGCATCTTTTTTTCAGGAAGTTTTTGTTCCATATTTTGGTTGAAAAAAAGAGGGTTGATGCCGGGTTTAACCTTTTCAAACGAATTAATTTCTAGAGATGAGGGGTTACATTGTGACTTTGCATGTTTACTATACAATAATCACCTGGTTAACAAATTGAGTAATGAGGCCATACAAACCATTATAGCGGATGCTGTAACTATTGAGAAAGAATTTGTAACCGATGCGCTTCCTGTTAGATTAATTGGAATGAATGCGGAGTTGATGTGTCAATACATTGAATTCGTAGCAGACAGACTTTTGATGGAATTAAATTGTTCAAAAATATATCATGCATCCAACCCATTTGACTTCATGGAAATGATTTCTCTTCAAGGGAAAACGAATTTCTTTGAAAAAAGGGTGGGAGAATATCAAAAAGCCGGTGTTTTGAATACCGAAAACGACAACGACAAATTCAGTCTTGACCAAGACTTTTAATAGGAGTAAAATATAATAAATCAATCATGTTAGTACTAAAGAGAGACGGCCGAAGAGAATCAGTTAAATTTGATAAGATTACCGCGAGGATTGAGAAGTTATGCAAAGGGCTCAATAGAGATTTTGTAGAGCCAGTCAAAATAGCCCAAAAAGTTATAGATGGTTTATATGATGGTGTAAGTACTGTCCAGCTAGATGATTTGGCAGCAGAAATTGCAGCTTCCATGACCACACGCCATCCAGATTTTGCCAAATTGGCAGCGAGAATTGCCATCTCCAATTTGCACAAAGTAACATCGGAATCCTTCTCTAATACGATGAAGCACATGTACACCTATGTAGATGCCAAAACTGGAGAGAATGCACCTTTACTTTCGTCAGAGACCTACGGAGTAATCAAAAAAAATGCGAAAAAATTAGATGAGATCATCGACTATGATCGGGATTTTAATTATGATTTTTTTGGTTATAAGACCTTAGAAAGGGCTTATTTGATGCGGTTGAATGGCAAGATTGTAGAACGACCCCAGCACATGTTGATGCGGGTATCCGTGGGTATTCATGTAGATGATATTGAAGCGGCCATAGAAAGCTATCACTTAATGTCAGAAAAGTGGTTTACGCACGCAACTCCTACTTTGTTCAATGCAGGTACCCCAAAGCCACAACTTTCCTCTTGCTTTTTATTGACTATGCAGGATGATAGTATTGATGGAATATATGATACCCTAAAGCAATGTGCTAAAATATCACAATCAGCAGGAGGTATCGGTTTGAGTATCCACAATGTAAGAGCTACTGGAGCTTACATCAAAGGAACCAACGGTACTTCGAACGGTATCATCCCGATGCTTCGGAATTTTGATATGACTGCCAGGTATGTCGATCAAGGAGGAGGCAAAAGAAAAGGAAGCTTTGCTATTTATTTAGAGCCTTGGCATGCTGATATATTTGAATTTCTTCAGTTGAAGAAAAATCATGGAAAAGAAGAGTTAAGGGCGAGAGATCTGTTCTATGCGATGTGGATTTCAGACTTGTTCATGCGTAGAGTTGAGGAGAATGGAGAATGGTCCCTTTTCAGTCCTGATGAAGCGAAGGGTTTAGAGGACAGTTACGGAGAAGTGTTTGAAAAATTGTATGAGAAATACGAGCAAGAAGGAAAAGCGAGAAAGGTAGTGAAGGCTCAAGATCTTTGGTTTGAGATCTTAGAGGCTCAAATTGAAACAGGAACACCTTACATTTTGTACAAGGATCATGCGAATCTTAAGTCTAATCAAAAGAACTTAGGTACCATTAAGTCCAGTAATCTATGTACCGAGATAATGGAATATACCTCTAAAGATGAGGTCGCGGTTTGTAATTTAGCCTCTATTTCTCTTTCTAAGTTTGTGAAGGAGGATAAAACCTTTGATCATGATAAACTTTATGAAATCACCAAAGTAGCGACGAGAAATCTCAATAAAGTAATAGACGTCAATTATTATCCAGTTGAGGAAGCCAGGACTTCAAATATGCGGCACAGGCCCATAGGTCTAGGCGTACAAGGTTTGGCAGATGCATTTGTGATGATGCGACTTCCTTTTGAATCTGAAGAAGCACAGCGTCTCAATAGCGAAATTTTTGAAACCATCTATTTCGCCTCTATGGAAGCCTCCATGGAGTTGTCCCAAGCTGATGGGCCCTATCACACGTATAAAGGATCACCTGTATCCAAAGGTATATTCCAATTTGATATGTGGGGTGTGACACCCGATTCAGGCCGATGGGATTGGTATGAGCTCAAACAAAAAGTAAAGAAGCATGGGGTTAGAAATTCTTTGTTAGTGGCACCTATGCCAACGGCCTCTACCTCGCAGATACTCGGTAATAATGAATGCTTTGAGCCATTTACATCGAATATGTACGTACGCAGAGTGCTGTCCGGTGAGTTTATTGTAGCGAACAAGTATTTGATGCATGATTTGATTAGTTTGGGGCTATGGGATGAAGGTATGATGAATAAAATCAAGGCTGAAAATGGTTCTATCCAAAATATAGCTGAGATTCCAGCTAATATCAAGGAGCTTTACAAGACAGTTTGGGAGATTTCTCAGAAAACTATTATTGATATGTCTGCGGATCGGGGGGCGTACATCTGTCAAAGTCAAAGCTTGAATATTCATTTGATGAATGCCAACTTCGGTAAAATGACCTCTATGCATTTCTACGCATGGAAAAAGGGTTTAAAAACAGGCATGTATTATCTGCGGACTAAGGCGGCGACAGACGCGATCAAATTTACCGTTACTAAAGAAGAAAACGTACAACCCAAAGCGGAAGAGTTGGCAAAAGCTACTGACCAAAATCAACAAGCCATACAATGCTCCCTAGATGACCCAGAGGGATGCGAAATGTGTGGGAGTTGATTTTTAATTGATAATGATGAAACGGAAATATTGTTTGATGGTACTCCCGTTTTTATTATTGCTTAATTTTTGTCAAACCCCTTTTGGAGGTCATCAATTATTTCTGGGTTGAGCAGTGTAGAAGTATCGCCCAAATCACCAGCATTTCCACTGGCTATTTTTCGCAATATTCTTCTCATAATTTTCCCTGAACGTGTTTTGGGTAACCCTTTGACAAATTGAACTTTGTCAGGCTTGGCAATGGCACCGATGGTTTTAGCCACAAGGTTTCTTATTTCAGTAATTAATTCATCGGTTTGGATGACCCCATCATAGGTGATTACGTAGGCATATAGAGCATTTCCTTTAATGTCATGAGGGAATCCTACCACTGCACTTTCAACAATGTTGTCATGCTCATTAATTGCATTTTCTATGGGCGCTGTACCTAGGTTATGTCCAGAAACAATGACCACGTCGTCTACTCTTCCCGTAATCCTATAATTTCCGAGGGCATCTCGCAACGCACCATCTCCTGGAAAATAATAATTAGGATAGGCAGAGAAATAGACATTTTTATAGCGTTCATTATCGCCATAGATGGTTCTTGCCAACGAGGGCCAGGGTTGTTTAATGGCTAAAATTCCTTCTGCTTTTATATCAGTAATCTCTGCCCCATCGGCGTCCAATAAAACCGGCTGAATTCCGGGTAAGGGAAGGGTTGCAAATGTGGGTTTGTCTTGGGTCACACCTGCCAAAGAAGAAATCATCATTCCACCCGTTTCTGTTTGCCACCAAGTATCTACTATTGGGCATTTATTTTTACCAATATTATCGTCATACCAGTGCCATGCCTCTT